>Ga0137418_10000336_pt1 | contig 41070 bp, 26 predicted proteins | sample CZODoug3_1_2_16f_FD_122242 | JGI IMG/M metagenome (GOLD analysis project Ga0137418, IMG submission 122242) | Vadose zone soil fungal communities from Angelo Coast Range Reserve, California, USA - CZODoug3_1_2_16fungal (Hybrid Assembly) | ecosystem: Environmental > Terrestrial > Soil > Vadose...
AGGGGGGGGATGGGGGGGGGGGGGTGGGGGTGCGATCGCGCTGCTGGTGCTCGCGTACCAGCTGTTCAGTTCGCCCAGCGCTCCGGTAACGGCCGCGCAACCCGCGCCCGTCGGAGTCGCCCCGCACGCCGCCCAGCGCGTTACAAAACATGGGGCGAAGGAGCGTTTGGCGGCCGAGGCACGCCTGGATCCCACCCTAGACCTGAAGTTGTTGGCGGAGACGGAACAGACCAAGTACACAGGGTCAGGTCGGAACATTTTTGTGGCGCAGGCCGAGGTGATCCCCGCGGCTATCGCTCCCGTGAAACTGCCCGAGTCGTCGGGCCCACCGGCCCCGCCTCCACCGCCACCGCCTCCACAGATCCCCCTGAAATTCTTTGGCTTTGCCAACAAGCCCGGCGAGCCCAAGAAGGTTTTCCTGTCGCAGGGTGAGGATGTATTCATTGCGGTGGAGGGAGATATTGTTGATCGCCGTTACAAGGTCATCCATATCGCACCTACTTCGGTGGAAGTGGAAGACGTTCTGTACAACAACCGGCAGAGTATCCCTCTGACCCAAGGGCCCCAAGGCTAGTCAGGACATACGCATGCGGGAAGGCACGATCATCAACCGAAAATCTCGACGCCCGCGCAATGGGGAAGGTGGTTACATCCTGGTGACGCTGATGCTGTTCGTCGCGTTAATGGCGATGGCCCTGGTAGCCGTGCTCCCAGAACTTACCTTCCAGATGAAGCGTGACCGCGAAGAGGAGATGGTGCATCGCGGTGTGCAATATTCGCGCGCGGTGCGTGCGTACTACCGAAAACTCGGAGGCTATCCCCCCAGCATCGATCTGCTGGATAGTTCCAACAATCTGCACTTCCTGCGCAAACGCTACAAAGATCCCGTCACCGGAGAAGACTTCAAGTTCTTGCACGTCACGGATGTGAAGCTCTCCTTCGCCGGGGGAATCGCGGGCGGACAGACGCTGGGAAAATCCATCACCGGGACTTTGAATTCCGGGTCCGGCACGTCGACGGATGCGAATGCAACATCAGGTTCGTCGGACGCGTCGACCGACAAAACACAAGATTCGTCCCAACAGTCGGGCAACAACGATTCGACTTCCAAATCGCCGTTCACGACGGTCTCGGGTGCGTCTGCGGGACAAACATTTGGCGGCGGTCCCATTGTTGGCGTGGCCAGCACGAGCCAGAAAGAATCGATCCGGATCTACAACAAGAAGAATCACTACAACGACTGGCAATTTATCTACGACCCGACTTCGGACCGCGGAGGATTGATAACCGGGCCCTATCAACCGTCACTGCAAGCGATCCTACCCGGACAAAACGGATTGGGAGGTATGAATCCTGGATCGACCCAGGGAATTACTCCAGGAATGGGGAGTCCGGGAACGCAGCCCAACCCGAGCACGATGCAGCACTAAGCAGCCGGTACACCGTGCTGTGACAACGAAAAAGGCCTTGTCCGCGGACGAGGCCTTTTGCATACTTGGGTGAATTCTTAGACGCTGAACGAGGAACCGCAGCCGCAGGTGCTCTTCACGTTGGGGTTTTCAAATTTGAAACCCGCACCTTCGAGGGTCTCGACATAATCCACAATGCAACCGTTCAGGTACATCACCGAGGTTGCGTCCACATAAACCTTGAGGCCGTCGAATTCGAACACTTTGTCCATCATGCCGGCGCTGTTTTCGAACTGCATGGAGTAGGAGAAGCCCGAGCACCCACCACCAACCACGCCCACGCGCAGACCGGCAGGAACGGGATTCTGTTGCGCCATAATCTCCCTTACTTTCGTCACTGCGTTCGCGGTCAGGGTAATGGGCGCGGGTTTCTTTACTTCCGGAGTGGTTGTCGTCGGGATCGTCGTAGTTGCCATTCATCTCTCCTTGACGCGTGCGAATATCACGATTATATCAGAGCCCATTTCGAGGTTGACCAGAACAATCGGTGTGAGAAACCACCGGTAATGCCGAGTCAGCTAATACATTCAACCACTTAGATGCTCCTTCGTGGCGATCGGTCGCAACCCTGCGGGCATGAAGAAAAAGCCATGCAGGAAGTTGGAACAGGGCTATAATCCACCGCAAGAGCCCTTCCCCGAAGCCGGATGCGGGGAGCCGTAAAGCTTCGCACCCGAAAAGAGACCAAGGGATCGGCTCGAAATCGGAACCGAGGTGGCACATGTCTCCTTTGGTCTGGATGCTCACAGTGTGGGGTGTTCTCACCGGTGTTCTGGTAATCCTCCTGATCTATCGCGGTACGCTCACCATGCAAGAGGACGATCAGCTGTTCCTGGATGACACGAAGTCGCAGATGCAGCTGGACCAGGCGGAACTCATTGCCAAGGTCAACAAGATCAACCCGTTCGTGAAGATTCTGGGTGCGGCCTCGGGGATCATGTTCCTGGTTATCGCCGGAATGTTCATCTATCAGGGTCTGAACAACACCGCTTTCTGACGGATTTGACCGAAGAACCGCCTCGCTGACTTCCCGCTTTCGCTCGCTACGAGTGTGCGCTGGGGTGGCGGTGTCGAGGTCGTACGCGCTCGCCGGTTGGGTTCCTGACTTCCGTGCAGTAACCCGCCTACTGCCAAGTTCCCTCCGCCTGACACATGGGCTGCGCGCTACTGCTGGCTGAGTAGCGGTCGAAGCGCGATTGAAAAAAAAGGCGATGCAACCTTCGCACCGAGTCTTCCGCCTTTGACTCATCCACCAGAAAGCTGATGTTCCGTTCGGAAGCACCCTGACAAATCATGCGCAGGTCGACGTCCGCCAACGCGCGAAACACCTGTCCGGCAATTTCCGGCTGACGACGCACTTTTTCTCCCACCAGGCACACCAACGCTTTCTCACTTTTCCAGCGCACGCTGGCCAAGCCTTTCAGTTCCTCGGCGATGGCGGGGAGAGCGTCGGCTGACGTCACCAGCAGAGAGAGGCTACCACGCGATGACGACAGAAAATCCAGGCCATAGCGATGCCGTTCGAAGACATCAAAAATCTCGCGCAAGAGTTCTGGGGCGAACCAGCGGACCGCTTCCACATCCACGACCGTGACGCCTTTTCTCGCGGTGATTGCCTTGATCGTGAATTCATCACTCGGGTGCGCCACGATCTCAGTTCCCTTCCCTTCGGGATGGCGCGAGTTCAGGACCCACACCGGCACGTTCTTGCGCATGGCGGGCGCGATGGCGGCGGGATGGAGAATCTTGGCTCCGAAGTAGGCCAGGTCGGCGGCCTCTTCGAAACTCATGGTCGGGACGCGGCGCGCGTCGGGACACAGCTTGGGGTCGGTCGTGAGAATGCCGTCGACATCAGTCCAAATCTCGATACGGGCAGCTTCGAGAGCTGCGCCCACGATCGATGCGGTGAAATCGGACCCTCCGCGGCCTAGCGTGGTGGGAATCCCGTCGCGGGTCGATCCGATGAAACCACCCAGCAGCGGCACCTTGCCTTGCGCCAGGAGTGGAACCAGAACGTCCTGCAGTTGCTGGTTCGTTTCTTCCCAGAGCGGAGTCGCGAAGGTATGCGCCGCGTCGGTGATGATCAGTGCGCGTGCATCAACCCACACGGCGTCCAGTCCGAAATGGATAAATGCAGCCTGCAGAATCCTGCTGGCAAGGCACTCGCCAAAACCCAGGAGATGATCCTGGAGGCGGAGCGTGAGTTCGCCGAAACCCGCGACATTTCTCAGGAGCTCGCGCATCTGCTGAAAGTCCGCTTCTAATTGCGGGTGCAGGCGCTCGTAATCAGCGGTCTCCGAAGAGTCGTGGACCACCTGTTCGTGCCGCTTTTGCAGAGCCTGCAGAGTTTCGATTGCTGATTGAAGCTGCCCTCGCGCCGCGGTGTTGCCCGCTTCCAGCAACTGGTCGGTGACATCCGAGAGCGCGCTCACCACCACCACCGGCCTCTGTCGCAAGCGCTGCCTGACAATCTGGGCGGCGCGTCGGATGGCGGCAACGTCCTCGACGGATGTGCCGCCAAACTTCATGACAACCGATTGGGAGGGTTCACTAGGGCGTCCTGCTTGGTCTCCGACTGCTTCGCTCATGGCAACTTTCTCCTGTGTCCGCAAACTCTCTTTGGGCAAAACAAAAACCCACCGGCCATTTGCTTCTGGCGGTGGGTCTGTTTACCTTTTGAACCTTTGAACTAGCTCAGCAGGCGACCTCCCCCAGAAGACACCATAATTCGCTTAGCCTTGTCTGTTCTGACCGGCGCTGTAATTCGCTTCATCTTCCGAGGGGTTGAGGTCATATTTCCTGCCGTTTGCTAGCTGTCCATATCGCGCGACATTTTCGTATCTCGACTACCTCGCCCCAGTCCCTCTTCGAAGAACTGAACCAGGCGGTCAATCAGACGCTGCTGCCCGCCGATGATATGGAGTCCACTTTCGTGGCGATGCTCCTCTAAAACCTTGCTCAAACTGCGCTCCAGATCGGTCATAAATCACACTCCTCAGGGGTATGCAGCGAAAATTCGCTGCGGCCTAACGGCCTTCCAACATTTACCCAGGACTAAAAAGGTCTGCTCCGAAACCGGGCTAGGCACCCGGAGAGATCTCAAACGCCTGAGGCTACATCCTTACCCTATGCTGCCTAGCCCCCAAATTGGAAATGAGAAATTCTGATGACCCGTATCAGAAAATTGAAACGGCCGGAAACACCCGAATGGCGCCTATTTCGAGGCGGAGGCGAGTTGCCGGACGGTGGCGATGAATGTGCTGGTGGCGCGTGTGAAGGTCCGGTCGCGCCGGTAGGCGATGGCCAGTTCCCGCCACAGCTCTTTTTCCTTGGGAGCGATCAGTTTCACGCGGCCCGCCAGTACCTGGTCTCGGGCGAAGCTGGCGCTGATCAGAGAAACTCCCAAGCCGGCCGCCACGAAGCTTTTGATCATGCCCACGCTGGGTAGTTCCATGGGCACTTGCAGTTGGGACTTGTAGGGCCGCAGGAGCTTGTCCATCAGACGGCGGGTGTAGCCGGTCTTGGGTAGGAGGATGGGTTGCTTGGCGATCTCGGCAAGCGACACAGACTCATTCTTGCTCAGCGCGCTCTGCGGATTCACCATCCACATGAGTTGATCGCGGAAGATGGCGTGAGTTTTGAGGCTGGCCGATTTGACCGGTAGGGTGACAATGCCGACGTCAATCGAACCATTTTCCAGCTTTTCGAGAATTTTGTAGCTGAAGTTGCGATAGATGCTGACTTGCACTCCGGGATAGAGGCTACAGTATTTGGCGAAAACATCAGGCAAAACGTAGAGGCAGGTGGCTTCGTTCGCGCCAACAACGATGGTGCCGCGGGGATTCGTACCGTGATCGGCAACGGCCAGCAGAGACTCGTCCCGCATCTGCAGAAGGCGCTCGGCGTAAGCGAATAGAACGCGCCCGGCCGGGGTTAGGGTAACGTCTTTACCGGACCGATCGAGAAGTTTGTCGCCGTAGTCCTGTTCAAGTTGGCGAATCTGGGCGCTGACTGCGGATTGCGAGCGGAACACCTTCTGCCCCGCTCGCGAGAAACTGCCGAGCTTGGCAACTTCAAGAAAAGTCGTAAGCTGATCGAAGTCCATGGATTGTGGGCGATTATACCGAAGCCCGGGAAAACTACCGAATCATGTGAAGCTATCAGGCCGACGGAGCGGTCTTTGTCACATGAGGACTGGCTCCTTCGGTGGAATCATCTGTATGGATTCCTGAGACCCGATATCGTGCCTCCTGACCTGCGCGAGAGTGGCATTCCAGGTTTCGGTAATGGAACACGGCGGACGCAGAGGCTCCACGCGCAAGAATGGCAGAGGCGCATCGGAACTGATGAGGCTCAACGCCCGAGGGCTTCCGGTCAGGCGGAAATGCCGGCGGAGGACCATCCGCAGCCATAGTTCCTCGCGGACTTCGATCGGCCGCAGATGTACGGAATGCTGGTTGTAGCCGTGTCCGACTAGGGAATCTCGCATCATGTAGGCGACGCCACCGGTCATGCCGGCCCCCAAGTTCATTCCGGCAGGACCAAGAATCACCACGACGCCAGCTGTCATGTACTCGCAGCCATGCTGGCCCACGCCCTCGACTACGGCGAGTGCGCCGCTGTTGCGCACCGCGAATCTTTCGCCGGCCCGACCGGCAACGTAAAGTTCTCCGGAAGTCGCGCCGTATAGAACGGTGTTGCCCACCAGGACATCGCCGCGGAGAGACGCGTCATCTCCGGCCGTAATGGCGATTGATCCCCCACTGAGGCCCTTGCCGACGTAGTCGTTGGCTTCTCCCAACAGACGGAACTTCACGCCCGGGATCAGGAATGCGCCGAAGCTTTGGCCTGCGGTACCGGTGAACTCTATGGCCACAACACCCGCGATCTCCGCACCACTACGGCGGCGCAAGATTTCTCCACTCAGGTGTGCGCCAATGGCACGATCCGAGTTGGTGATCAGGAAGCGATGGGCGCGAGTGCTCAAAGTATCGAGTTCGTCGACCGCAGCCGCGAGTTCAAGATAGAGACCGCTGTCGTGTTCCCGTGGGCAAGCGGGCTGCGCTGGGCCGACGGCCGGGGCCAGCAGGTCGGCCAGCATTTCCGCCGCTTGCTCGTTACGTGGATGCAGGTGGTCGGCGGCGCCGACGATTTCGTCGATGGAGGATGCTCCGAGTGAGGCAAGCAGCTGACGGACCTCTCCGGCCAAGGCGCGGAAATAGCTTTCGACCATTTCCGGATTTCCGGTGAAGCGAGCTCGCAGCTTTTCATCTTGCGTAGCGATGCCAACCGGGCACGTATTCAGATGGCATTGGCGCGCCATCACGCAGCCGATGGCCATCAGGGCGGCGGTTCCGAATCCAAATTCTTCCGCGCCCAGCAAGGCTCCGATTACCACATCGCGTGCGAACTTAAAGCCGCCATCGACGCGCAGGCGAACCCGCTTGCGCAGGCCGGTGCGGACCAAAGCAGAGTGCGCATCGCGAAGGCCAACTTCCCAGGGCAACCCTGTGTTCTTGATGGAAGTGATGGGAGAGGCGCCGGTGCCGCCGTCATGGCCGGCGATGGTGATCACGTCGGCTCCGGCCTTCGCAACACCGGTCGCAATGATGCCAACACCGGCGCTGGAGACAAGCTTCACGCCGATGCGTGCCTGCGGATTCACCGCGCGCAGATCGTAGATAAGCTGCGCCAGATCCTCGATGCTGTAGATGTCATGATGCGGCGGCGGCGAGATCAGCATCATGCCGGGCACGGCGTGGCGCAACCGGGCAATGTAAGGCGTGACCTTGCTGGCCGGAAGTTGGCCACCTTCGCCGGGCTTCGCGCCCTGAGCGATCTTGATTTCGAGCTCATCGGCGTGCACAAGGTAGTCTGTCGTAACACCGAAACGGCCGGAAGCCACCTGCTTTACGCGGTTGTTGGCCTCCGCTTTCTGGGTGTAGATGCTCGGGTCTTCCCCGCCCTCGCCCGTATTGCTGCGGCCGCCGAGACGGTTCATGGCGACAGCCAGAGTGCTGTGGGTCTCGGGCGAAATCGCACCCAACGACATGGCCTGCGTGCTGAACCGGCTCAGCACGGACGCTTCCGACTCGACATCGTCGAGCGGGATTGGATTTTTCGGGCCGATGGTCAGCAGATCACGAATCGCGACAGGCTCCCGTTCCTCCGCCAGTGCACTATAGGCCTTGAAATTTTCGTCCGTGGGCGACTTGATGTAGCGATGCAATCGCCGCACGATTTCGGGAGAATTGGAGTGACGCTCCCCGTTCTGACGAAAACGGTACAAACCGGTGTCGTGCAAAGTCGCATTGCTGGTGGAATACGCGGCCGCGTGGCGCACCAGGCAATCGTCGAGCAGACTGTCGAGGCTCTTACCTCCGAGGACGCAACCGGCGTTTTCGAATACCTCGGCGCACAAAGCGGGATCAAGTCCGATCACTTCGAAGAGCTGGCTGTTGCGATAGCTGGCAATTGCCGAGACGCCCATGCGAGCCATCACCTTGCGGAGACCCTTCTCCAAGGCGAAGCGATAGCGGGCAACACCGTCGGGCCGCAGCGTAGCGGCCTGCTCGAGCGCCAGGTACGGCACAACTCCACTCGCGCCAGCGGCGACCAGGAGCGCGACGTGATGGGTGTCGATCACCTGGCCGGATTCGACGACCACGGAAACGTCCCAGGCTCCTGCTTCGACCAGCGATTTCCAGACGACAGCCAGTGCCAGAAGGGCTGGGAGGGCTGCACGATGTTCGTCGACGCCGCGATCACTGAGCAGAATCAACCCAGGGCGGGTCTGTCCAGCGGGAAGCGTGTCCACACGCAGGCGGTCCAAAGCTTTGCGCGCGCTCTCAACGCCCTCGGCCAGGGGGAAGGTCATATCGAACCGTCGAACTGGCAGTTCTTCGGCGAGCTGATCCAGCTGCCCGGCATCGAGCAACGGCGAACTCAGGACCGCTCTTTCCCCCAGGTAGACGCGCAGCGACATGACGTGCGTCTCCCGCAATGGGTCGATGGGCGGATTGGTGACTTGCGCGAAACGCTGCTTACAGTAATCCCACAGCGGCCGAGGCAGACGGGAGAGAAATGCGGGAGGAGCGTCGTCCCCCATACTCCAGACCGCTTCCTGGCTTTCCTGCACCAGAGGCTGGAAGAGCAGCTTGAACTGATCTTCGGTCCAGCCCAAGGCGGCCATCGCACGTTGCGGCTCTGGCGTGAGATTCCGGGGAATCCGCTCGGTCGGAATAATATGCAGCGAAACAGCTGTGCCCGCCGCTTCCTGGAATTCGGGGAGATGTCCGATTTCAGTTGGCCTGGTGAATTCGCCAGACTCGGGGTTGCAGACCAGCATTTCGCCTGGCCCTAGCCGCTGACGCTCGATCACTTCCTTACCGTGCAGATCCGCGATCCCTACCTCGGACCCGACAATCAGTAAGCCATCGGAAGTCAAGGTGTAGCGCAGCGGTCGCAGCCCGTTGCGGTCAAGTTTCGCGCCGACGGTGAACCCGTCAGTGAACACCATCGCCGCGGGACCATCCCAGGGCTCCTGCAGAGGCGCGTGCGCTTCCAGGAAGCGACGGAGATCGGCCGGAATCTGGGGATTCGTTTCCCACGCGGGAGGCACCAGCGCGAGCATCGCCGAGGCTGGACGATAGCCACGCTTTAGCAGCAGTTCCAGCCCGTTGTCGAAGCTGGCTGAGTCGCTGACACGCTCCTCGAGAAGGCGAACCTCGGGAGGCAGCTGAAGACACTCCGTAAGGTTCTGTTGCTTGGCGTGCAGCCAGCGCCGATTAGCGCTGATGGTGTTGATTTCGCCGTTATGCGCCACGAAGCGGAAGGGTTGCGCCAGTGCCCAACTTGGTTGGGTATTGGTCGAGTACCGCTGGTGGAATAACGCGAATGACGTCTCAAATCCCGCCTCTGCCAGATCGGAGTAAAACACGGGCAACTGGTCGGGCGTTACCAGGCCCTTGTACACGACCGTTCGGGAAGAGAGAGAGCAGAAATACGTACCGCGGGGAGCCTCGGCTTCTACCTGCTTGCGAAGCCGGAAGAGGAGCTTTTCCAGATCTTGTGTTTCCTCGTTAGCAGCGAAGAAACACTGTCGCATGATGGGGAGCGTATCAAGAGCGCGGGGACCGACTATCGAAGGGTCGGTTGGCACAACCCGCCAGCCCAGACATCGCAAACCGTTCCCTTCCGCCAATACCTCGATAAGGCTTGCGGCAACGTCCTCGTGCCCCGCAGGCAGGAGGACCATCCCTAGGCCGAATTCAGAGGGGAGGCTGATTCCGAGTTCCAGAGCACAGTCGCGCATGAAGCGGTCCGGAACCGCCATGAGCAACCCGGCACCGTCTCCGCTACGACCGTCCGCATCGAGCCCACCGCGGTGCGCCAGACGAAGCAATGCCGTCAGTGCACGCTCGACGACCTCGTGCGACGGGCCGCCACCCAATTGAGTGACGAACCCCACACCACAGGCGTCGTGGTCCGGAGAATAGACCGGATTGGGCATTTAGCATTGTTAGTCGGGAGTGGGCTTCAAAGTACAACGCAGAATTTCGATCAGGCTCATGCGTTTTTTCGAATAAGCCGAACGAGCGAAAATTGGCGCGTTACTTGTGGCCAGTGAACGCCCGGGAATGAAATTCCATGGTTTCGCCCAAGTGTGACAGGAAGTAATCCAGGCTGTGATCTCCGGGATAAAGGTGGTACTCGTGCTTGATTCCCTCCGCGGTCAACTGCCGATCCAGGGCCGCGGCTCCCTTTTCAAACCCGTAATTATCGTTCCGCCCACAGTTGAAATAGATAGCCACCGTCTGCAGGGAGAGCCGATTCTTTCTTGCTAGAACAAATGGGTTGTGGGCCTGCCAATGCGCGACGTTGATCGGATTGCCGAATACCAGGCTCAGAGCCCTCACTACTGGAGACCCCGATGTGGCCGCGGTGTTAATTGCCTTGGGGGACTCAAGGATCAGTGCAGCGCTCTGGGTGCTGACTGCGGAGAAGAGCTCCGGGTAGGCGAAGGCAAAGCGTAAGGCTCCGTAACCTCCCATGGAAATGCCGCTGATAGCGCGTCCCGCCCGGCCCGGAAGGACGCGGTACTTTTTCTCGATAGCCGGCATGAATTCGCGCAGGAAGAAGTCGCCGTAGCGTTGTTTCCCGTCGGCGGAGTTGATATAGAAACTCGCTCGGCCTTCGGGCGCAACCACTAGAAAGTCGCCAATCTTATGCTGCTGGCGCAGGTCTTCAATCAGAGTCCAGCCTCCAGTGTTGAACAACGTCTGCTCGTTGTCGCCGAGTCCGTGGAGGAAGTAAAGCACCGGATAACGTAGCGGTTGGCCCTTAGCATCCTTGCTCGCATAACTGGCGGGGAGTTGCACGCAGTAGCGAACAGCTCGCTCGAGGATACGGCTGTCGATCGAACTGCAATCGATATGACCTTGGGCGAGCGCTCGTGAACATAGAAGAAGAAAGACGGCGAAGAATCGCACGCACCGACCCATGAATGGCGAACCCTCTCTTCATAGTAACGCGAGCCGTTTGAGACAGGCGGCAACCCAAAACGCAGTCGTGCCTCACACGCGAACATAGAAGCACCATCGGCGGGATAAAATTGACCAGCGACGTTTTTCGAGGCTTGAACGTGGACCATGCAGCAATGCTGGAGGTAGCACTCGCCGAAGCCCGCAAGGGGTTGGCGGAAGGCGGCATTCCGATTGGCGCAGCCATCTTTGACGCCGACGGCCGGCTACTCGGAGCGGGCCATAACCGGCGCGTGCAGCACGGAGATCCCTCCCTGCACGGCGAGACGGATGCCTTCCGGAATGCTGGCCGACAGCGCAGTTATCGTAACCTTATTATGGTCACCACGCTGGCGCCTTGCTGGTACTGCAGCGGACTGGTTCGCCAGTTTGGCTTCGGTACTGTGATCGTAGGCGAAAGCCGCAACTTCCAGGGTGGCGTGCAATGGTTGCGCTCGCTGGGGGTGCGCATAGTCGATCTAGACTCGCAGGAATGCGTCTCGCTCCTCGCCGGCTACATTGCCGGGCATCCCGAGGTGTGGAATGAGGACATCGGGGAAGAGTGACAGAAAATGGAGTTGTCGATGAAGCTTGACAGGACTGTGTTGCAAAGTCTGCCCAAAGTTCTCTTGCATGAACATCTGGACGGGGTGCTGCGACCGCAAACGATTATCGAGTTGGCGAAGGACGCCAAGTATTCCGACCTTCCCAATCAAGACCCTCAGGCGCTAGCGCAATGGTTTCACCAGGGTGCGAATCAGGGGAGCCTGGCGAAATACCTGGAAGGCTTTGCCCATACCATTGCCGTCATGCAAGCGGCGGAGGCGCTGGAACGCGTGGCCTACGAGCAGGCAGAAGACCTCAGCAAAGACGGCGTGGTCTACTTCGAAACCCGCTTCGCCCCCCTGTTCCACACCAAGAAAGGGCTGACGCACCAACAAGTCGTCGCGGCCGTGTTGAAGGGGTTGGCCCGCGGACAGAAAGATTTTGGAGTTTCTTCCGGCCTGATTATCTGTGCGATGCGCAACATGAATGTCTCGCTGGAGATGGCGGAGTTAGCGGTCGACTTTCGCGAACGAGGCGTGGTGGGCTTCGATCTGGCGGGTGAGGAGGGCGGATATCCACCCAAGAAGCACGTGGACGCCTTTCACTACATTCAACGCCAAAACTTCAATATCACGATTCACGCCGGTGAGGGCTTTGGAAAGGAATCGATCTGGCAGGCCATCCAGTATTGCGGAGCGCACCGCATCGGCCACGGTACGCGTTTGATTGACGACATTGCGGTCGCAGATGGGAAGGCAGTGAAGTTGGGCGACTTGGCCCAGTACGTTCTCGACAAGAGAATTCCCCTGGAGATCTGTCTGCTGAGCAACGTGCACACGGGGGCCACGCCCAGCCTGGCGCAGCACCCTTTCAGGATCCTTTACCAGGAGAAATTTCGGGTAACGCTCAACACCGACAACCGGCTGATGAGCGATACGTCTATGACTCGGGAATTCGAAGCGGCGGCGGACACGTTCGGCTTGACGGTCGCCGATTTCGAGAAGATCACCATCAATGCCATGAAGAGCGCTTTCCTTCCCTATCAGCAGCGCATCGATTTCATCTACAAAGTCCTCAAACCGGGCTACGCGAAGATTCACAAGGCGGGTGCACAGTCCTGATGGATTCCAACCAGCAAAGAACGAAGTAGCACGGTCCCCAACTGGTTGAATGCTGGACTGCTGCATGCGGACAGCAATCCAGAGTGTGAGACGCCTGAGGCCCTGAAAACGCCCTCCCACTCTGCTATATTTGCCACTTCCCGGAGGTGCCGTCATGTCCCGAATCGTTCGCTGCGGCCTCATTCAGGCAAGCAATGCGCTCGCGAGCGGTCACTCCTTACCGGCCATCAAAAAGGCCATGATCGCCAAGCACCTCAAGCTGATCGAGCAGGCGGCTCGCAAGAAAGTGAAGGTGCTTTGCCTGCAGGAACTGTTCTACGGACCGTATTTCTGCGCCGAACAGAATATTCGCTGGTATGAGCTTACGGAGCGCGTTCCCGAAGGGCCCACGACAAAGCTCATGCAGAAGATTGCCGCCAAGCATCGCATGGTGATCGTCGTTCCCGTCTATGAAGAACAGATGCCGGGGCTGTATTTCAACACGGCTGCGGTGATCGATGCCGACGGCCGCTACCTGGGCAAGTACCGCAAACACCACATCCCGCACGTGCATCCGGGATTCTGGGAGAAGTTTTACTTCACCCCAGGGGACTTGGGCTACTCCGTGTTCGAAACCAAGTACGCGCGCATTGGTGTCTATATCTGCTACGACCGACATTTCCCGGAGGGCGCGCGCATTCTCGGGCTGAATGGCGCAGAGATTGTGTTCAATCCGTCAGCCACGGTGGCAGGGTTGTCCGAATACCTCTGGGAACTGGAACAGCCGGCCCATGCGGTCGCAAATGGATATTTCGTAGGCGCCATCAACCGCGTCGGCAAAGAGAAGCCGTGGAACATCGGCGAGTTCTACGGGAAGAGTTACTTCTGCAATCCGCGCGGGAAGATTATTGCGCAGGCTAGTCGCGATAAAGATGAAGTCGTGGTCGCAGATCTTGACCTCGACATGATTGAGGAAGTCCGAAGAGTGTGGCAGTTCTTCCGCGATCGCCGCCCGGAAACGTACGGTCCGTTGACGGCGCAGACCGGACAGGCAGCGGCGGCGGACTAAGTCACACCATGTGCAGGTGCGATAGACCTCCAGGACCTGAATGACTACACCGCAATCGTCCCTACATTCACGAATCGAATCCAGCCCGCTCTACAACGAAGACCTCGCGCCCACGACCAGTGAGCGCCGTACCTGGGGCACCTACAACTATGCTGCACTGTGGGTATCGATGTCGGTCAACATCCTTACGTACATGCTAGCGGCGAGCCTCATTCAGGGTGGCATGAACTGGAAGCAGGCGGTGGCGACAGTGTTTCTGGGAAACACGATCGTTCTCGCCCCGATGCTCTTGAACTCGCATCCGGGAGCGCGCTACGGCGTTCCGTTTCCCGTGCTGGCTCGCGCATCGTTCGGGGTCTTGGGGGCAAACGTGGCTGCCGTGCTGCGCGCTTTGGTAGCCTGCGGGTGGTTTGGCATCCAGACCTGGATCGGCGGCGAGGCCATCAGCACACTGATCTCTACCCTCGCGCCCGGTTGGGGACGCTTTCCGTCCAACACCGCGATCTGCTTCCTCGCTTTCTGGTTCATCAACTTCGCCGTCGTTCTCAAGGGCATCGAGTACATTCGCTTCCTGCAGGGCATCAGCGCGCCGATTCTCCTGGCCGTGGGCCTTCTGCTTTTAGGGTGGGCATACCGTACCGCGGGAGGCTTTGGCCCGCTGCTGTCGTCGCCATCGCGATTCAGCAGCTTTGAAGACTTTCTGAAGTTCCTGGTACCCGCTCTGAACGCAACGGTTGGATTCTGGGCGACCGTCTCCCTGAATATTCCCGATTTCACGCGCTTCGCGCGCAGTCAGCGGCAACAAGCGGTCGGACAGGCATTGGCACTCCCTACCACCATGACGTTGTACTCCTTGATTGGCATCCTGGTGACATCGGCGACAGTGGTCATCTATGGAACAGCCATCTGGGATCCGGTACAACTACTCAGCCGGTTTCACTCGCCCGTGGCCGTGGTGATTTCACTGATTGCGATTTTGCTCGCTACCTTGAACGTGAATATCGGTGCCAACGTGGTGTCTCCCGCCAACGATTTCTCTAACCTGTGGCCTCGGAAGATCAGCTTCCGCGTCGGCGGCGTGATCACGTGTTTCATGGGAATTGCGCTGATGCCGTGGAAACTCCTGGCCGACTACCAGACATTCATCCTGGGGTGGCTGGGTGGGTACGCCGCCTTCCTCGGTCCCGTGGCTGGGATCATGATCTGCGACTATTTCGTGGTCCGTGGAAGAGTGTTGATCGTCGATGATCTTTATTTACGCAACGGGGTTTACGAGTATTCGCATGGATTCAACTGGATGGCGTTGCTTGCGCTTGGCGCGGGGGCGGGAACAGCCCTTGTCGGGCTGGTGGTCCCGACTCTCAGGCCGCTGTATGACTACTCCTGGTTCGTGGGATTTTTCGTTTCCTTCGTGTTTTATTTTGCACTGATGAAGTTGCAAAAACAGCCTGCGCTCCCTGCGACTGCAACATCGTGAGAAGTGTGTCTACACCCGCGCAGTCTCATTGAAGGCAGGCAGAATTTCCCTTTGATACTCCGCGAGCGTATCCTCTTCTTCCCCGCTCATCAGGTAGACGTTAAATTGTGTTACTCCCGCTTGCGCGAGCGCCTGCAATTTCTTTCGGTGCGCGTCGGCTGATCCTACCAGGCAAAAGCGATCGACAACCTCGTCGGAAACGAATTTCGAGTTACTGCTGTCGACCTCGCAATGCTGCTGGTAGTCGTATCCGGTGCGATTCTTCACGTAGGAGGTCAGCGCCGGCGGCAGTTCCTCCGGCTTGTAGCGCGCGATCAGGTCCATGACGTGATTGGACACCAGCGCAGGAAACCAGCGCACTCGCGATCGTGCCAGTTTTAGGTCATCCGAAACCCAAACGGCCGCAGCCGACATAATCTCGATCTTGCTGGGATCGCGACCCACAGCCTCGGCACCTTTCTTGACGAAACCGAGGCACCACGCAATCAGGTCCGGATCGGCGAATTGCAGAATGACGCCATCTGCGATCCTGCCCGCCAAGTCAAGGACCTTGGGTCCATAGCCCGCGATCCAAACACGCGGCGAACCCTGCGCCCACGAAATCCGCGTAGGCTGCCCCTCACATTCAATTTCGCGCCCCGCCGTCAGTGCGCGAAACGTCTTCACCGCCTCTTCCAGATGCGCGGACGTGACCGGCTTTTTACCTAACACCCGCCGCGAGCTGTCTCCGCGACCAATGCCCAGTTCCATACGCCCTCCGGAGATCAGGTTGAGCGTAGCGAACAAACTGGAGGTCACCGTGATGTCGCGCACAGCGGGATTGGTAACGCAAGGGCCAAGCCGCATGTTCTTGGTGTTGGCGGCCATCAATGTCAAGAGCGGGTACGGCTCAAGCCACAGGATGTGCGAGTCGAAGATCCAACCGTACTGAAATCCCGCAGTCTCCGCCTGGCGTGTAAGCGCAATGACGCGTTCGACCGGCATGTCGGGCTTGATCGTGATACCGAACTGCATGCGTTCTCCTTTCGCTTCGGCGGGAAATCATGTCTCGAAGGTGGGGCAGTTTAGCATAAAATGCCTGCTCCGCCAGCGGAGGACTCAGGCATGGGCTTTGACACAATTGTCACGAACGGCCGTGTGGTCACGGCCACCGATACCTATAGCAGCGACGTCGCGATCACAGCCGGGAAGATCGCTGCAATCGGACAAAACCTGCCTCGTGAAAACGCCACCCACATCATTGACGCTACTGGAAAATATGTCCTGCCGGGCGGAATCGACGTGCATACACACCTTGACATGCCTTTCGGCGGGACGACCAGTGCTGATGACTTTGAGACGGGCACGCGCGCGGCCGCGTTCGGCGGAACCACTACCCTGATCGACTTCGCCATCCAGTACAAAGGCCAGACCCTGAGAACGGCATTCGACACTTGGATGCAAAAGGCTTCGGCAAAAGCGGTCTCCGACTATTCGTTTCATTGCATCATCACGGAACTGGCCGACGCTCACTTGGAAGAGATGAATGCGCTGGTTCGTGAAGGCGTGACCAGCTTCAAACTTTTCATGGCGTATCCCGGCGTCTTCATGCTCGACGATGCCAGCATCTTCAGGGCGTTTCGCACAACGGCGAAAAACGGCGGACTGGTCTGCATGCATGCGGAAAATGGCAATGCGATCGACGTGATCGTGCAGCAAGCGCTTGCCGAAGGAAAGAAAGCTCCGAAATACCACGCCTTGACTCGGCCGACTACAGCCGAAGCTGAAGCGACTGGGCGCGCCATCGCACTGGCCGAGATGGCAGGCGCGCCTGTATACATCGTTCACTTGAGCTGCAACGAGGCACTCGAGAAAGTACGCGAGGCCCGTGATCGAGGCCTCCCCGTGTATGCGGAAACCTGCCCACAATACCTGTATTTGTCGATCGAGAACTTCGACGCTCCAGGCTTCGAAGGGGCCAAGTATGTCTTTACTCCCCCCCTGCGCGAGAAATGGCACCAGGAGAAGCTTTGGAATGGGCTCAAGACCGATCATCTGCAGGTAGTCTCCACCGATCACTGCCCGTTCTGCTTCAAGGAACAGAAGGAACTGGGCCGCGATGATTTCACGAAGATCCCCAATGGAGGCCCGGGGATCGAACATCGCATGAGCCTGATCTACTCCGGCGGAGTTGCGCGGGGCCGGTTCAGCGTCAATCGCTTCGTGGAGCTCGTTTCCACGACTCCGGCAAAGCTTTTCGGCCTCTATCCGCGGAAGGGCACGCTTGCCGCGGGAAGCGACGCCGACCTTGTGATTTTCGATCCCGATCGCAAGCACACGATCAGTGTGAAGAATCACCACATGCGAGTCGACTATTCGATGTTTGAGGGGGTTCAAGTCACGGGCATGCCGGATGTGGTGCTTTCGCGCGGTCGCGTCCTCGTGGAAGGCGACAAATTCCTGGGACGGCCGGGCGGCGGAGAATTCATCAAGAGAGCGCTCTATTCCCCGCAATAGTATTGCCCGGCTGAGTGGATCAAATCGACCATGGCGGTGGTGCCGCCGGGTCAAGGTTCGTTTGCTTCGTGCTTCCAAGAGTGAACGCTATGGATAATCGCTTCATGATCCGCGCCATACAACTTTCGTTGGACAACGTGCGCTCAGGGCAAGGCGGCCCGTTTGGGGCCGTCGTGGTCAGGAACGATGACATCGTTGCGGAAGGCGCGAATCGGGTCACCTCGACCAAGGATCCGACGGCCCACGCCGAAGTTGTCGCCATCCGCGAAGCCTGCCGGAAACTCGGCATTTTCGACTTGAAGGACTGCGCTCTCTACACCTCGTGCGAACCCTGTCCCATGTGCCTGGGAGCGATCTACTGGGCGCGGCTTTCCAGCGTCTATTTCGGCGGCCTCGCAGCCGACGCTTCTGCTGCAGGCTTCGATGACTCCGTGATCTATCATCAGTTCGCCTTGCCCCATTCCCAGCGCGCGATTCCCATGATGCAGATGATGCATCAGGAGGCGCTTGTAGCCTTTCGAGCATGGACGGATCAGCCGAACAAGATGCCCTATTGAGTAGCTTCAAAAATGTACCGCTTAGCGCGCTAGCCAACTTCCATCGGGAACGAACGATTGATCGACCGCTATTTCAAACTCTCAGAAAACCGAACTAGTGTCCGCCAGGAGATGCTGGGCGGTTTCACGACCTTTGTGACGATGGCGTACATCGTGGTCGTGAACCCCCAGATCCTCGCGCAGGCGGGCATGCCGGTGGATGGCGTAGTCTTCGCGACTTGCGCTTCCGCTGCGGCAGCCACGCTCGTGATGGGAATCTATGCGAACTATCCGATCGCCCTCGCTCCCGGTATGTCGCTCAATGCATACTTCACCTACGCCGTTTGCCTCGGGATGCACATCCCCTGGCAGACAGCGCTCGCCGTGGTGTTCTTTTCGGGCATTCTCTTCCTTCTCCTCACAGTCACTCGGGTGCGGGAGCAGATCGTTAACGGCATGCCAGATTGCCTGAAGCACGCCACCGCCGCGGGAATCGGGATGTTCATCGCATTCGTCGGCTTGCGCAATGCAAAGCTGGTGGTGGCCAATCCCGCAACCTTCGTCGGGCTTGGCAGTTTCTCGGATCGCGCGGTCGAAACCGCCTGCCTCGGGCTGGTCCTGACCATCATCTTGATGGCACGAAGAATCCGCGGGGCCATGCTGATCGGCGTGTTCGTCACCGCTCTGCTCGGAATTCTGCGCGGGATCGCCCACTGGCCATCGGCCATTTTTTCCCTTCCCCACCCTTCTTCCACTTTCCTGAAGCTCGACTTTCGCGGCGCGACACACCTCGGCCTTCTTGAAATCCTCTTCGCTTTCCTGTTCGTGGACCTATTCGACAATGTCGGCACGCTGATGGGAGTATGTGAGCAGGGCGGGTTCCTTAAAGACGGCAAGATCCCTGGTGTGGGCCGAGTTCTGGTCGCGGACGCAACCGGCACCGTTTTGGGGGCGCTCACTGGAACGTCCACGGTCACAAGTTACATCGAAAGCGTCGCCGGCGTGACAGCGGGCGCGCGCACGGGGTTGAGCAACGTGTTCGTGGCGGCCCTTTTCGTGGTCGCCATGTTCTGCTCCCCGTTGGCAGCTGCGATCCCGGACTACGCCACCGCACCTGCCCTGATCCTGGTCGGGGCGCTAATGACTGAGTCAATTGCGCGGATTCAATGGGGAGATTTTAGCGACGCCTTACCTGCTTTCATCACGATGCTGGCGACCCCGCTCACGTTCAGCATCGCAACGGGACTGAGTCTCGGCTTAATCTCTTACACGGTCGTGAAGGTCGCGGCAGGAAAAATCCGTGAAATCAATCCGTTGGTCTGGATCTTGACGGTATTGTTTATCCTTCGCTACGTTTACCTCGCCGCCGGATAGCCGATTCGTTCCTTGACGTGTACTCGCCTAAGCCTTGCAGTCGGGGCCTCATGCTTACCACGAGAGCGTGACGACTTTCTCGACGTACCCGTTCCCCGAAGGAAATTGCACCTCGAGATGAGAGTAGTTGGCGGATGGTTTTGCTCCCTCGACCTGCAAGTGAATCTTCGAATCATTTACGCGAAGGAACAGACGTTGTTGGCTGTTCGACGGTGCCGCCAAACGCAGCTGCAACGAATGCGCAGACTGGCTCTGATCGAGAACCTTCATCTGCGCAGTAACAGCCCCCGCGTCGGGCAAGCCATGGGCAAGACCCACTTCCACGGCTCGCAGCGGGATCCGCAACTCTCCGTTCTCGACCTTTGCGCCGGCCGCGCGGGAGCCGAGATGGATGGCTTTTGATCCGTCGCGCGTGAGGCGCACGGCAAGCGTCTTCCCATCCCGTCGTAACTCGATTCCCACACGGGATTCTCCAAGAGGCACTCCCAGAATCTTCGCCTCGTTCCATTCCGCAGGCAAACTGGGAGTAACCGTGAGTTGGTTCTCTTCTGCTTTCCATTCCAGTCCGAACATCCCACGCACCGTGGGCGTAACCACCATCGCCGACGACCACAACTGATGCGAGGTGCTGCGACCAAACCACTGGAAGAACTCACCAGAGAGCAACTCCGTGACCGCTCCCAGGTCTTGCACCCATGTGAGATCGGCATTCTGCATGAGGTGAGCGTATCCGGACAGGCCGCGACCATTGCGGTACTCGGAAAGCGAAACCCATCCCGTGAATAGCGGCCACACGCTTCCCTGGTGATAGCTGATGGGGTCGTAGAAGCTGACGCTGGGACTCAAATCGCGTGTACCCCAATCGGTGGAGAATTCCTGCGATGCCCATCGACTCAGCATTTCGCCTCCACGTGCCAAATGGAACGTTCCATCCCATGCTGCCACTGCGGGATAGATCGTAGGGCTCACGTCCAGAGTTCCGTCCGCGTTCCGGCTGAACGCATAGAACTTCTCATCGGGCAGGAAATATTCCTTCTCCAACTGCTCAGCGATGTGGTCCGCACGCTTTCGGGCATCATCCGCGAATTGTGAATGGCCTGTGCTCTTTGCGATGTTGGCAAAAGCCGTGCTGGCCTGCTGATCGAGGGCCGCAAGATAGATCTCCTGATGCGGCATGTTCGGGAACCAGGACTCCACCCATCCCGATCCCTCTGTGTTCTCGTAGATACCATCGCCGTCCGAATCGTGCGAACGCTCGAAGTTCCAGGCTTTTTCGAACGAATCCCAGTGCTCTTTGAGAAAGGCCGCGTCGCCGCTGATCTGAAGGTAATCATTCGCGGCCATGAGGAATAACGGCGTAGCGTCTGCCGAGGCGAATGGGTAGGGCAGACTCTTCCAGTCCACAAGGTCCGCGGTCTGGGACCATTCGTGAATGATTTTTCCCTCAGGACTCTGCCGGCGCATCAGGAATTCCAACTCATCGCGCGTCATCTTAGAGTCGCCGTACGAATTGAGTGCGTACAAAGTCCAGAGCGAATCTCGGCCGAAGAACCAGCCAAAGCCCGGTCGTGCCGAGTCTCCCGACGAACAGAAGCCTGCCACCAGCGCCGTCTCCCTGGGAGATCTCGTAGTCTGCACCTTCAGTTGCTCGATTGAGACCTCTGCCCACGAAAATGCGTCGTCGAATTCCTTATCAGGGGTTCGGATGATCAGATGGCTCGATAAGAAGTCTCGGTAGTAGGCTCCGGTCTCTTCGTACAACGACTGCCAGGAGCGCCCCAGCGCGGCCAGTTTTTCCGCCAGCGCCGCGCTATTAGAATCGGCGGCGCTTTCCCCCAGAGCAAAAAGCAAGGGAAAGTATCGATTGCGATCGCGAACGGGGTCGAAATGCAAAACAAATTGCAGCGGATAGGTCTTTGGACGCTCCTGATACGGCGCGAGAATGCCTGGCTCGGCATCGAGCAATTCGATCGCGGCAGCATGGTCCGGAAAATTTAGATGCAGAACATAAAACCCTCTGGTTGGCATCTTGACCCATTCCGGCGATGGGCGATCGTCGGACGCTGCCGGCCACATGAGTTTCATCTCGGGGGTAAATTGAAATGTCAGTGTCATCGGCCGGATCGCTTCCATCTGAAAAAATGCCAGAACGCCCGTGCCCCCAGGCGGTTTGTGAGGAGCGAACAGAATCTCTCTTAGCGTGAAATTCGCGTGCGAGAACGTGATGGTTGTGTGGTCGGGTCGCACCTCAACCACCGCAGCCTGCTCGTTCACATCGATGGGCACGGGATAGTCCTTCATCTCAGCGCTGATTCGCAGGTTGCTGAAGATTTTCCAGGGAAAAATCCAAGCCTCGAACGACCCGTCTTGCTGGCCCAAGATAGCCCCGCGCGGGCCAACGACCGTAAAGGGTCTCGATGGAACGGCTGTCCGCACAATCTTCAGCGGTACGCCGTTTTCCAGAGTGAACGCGGCCAAGTCCGAAGCTGAATTGTTCGCCTGACCATCGGACCGGACAATCGCAGTAAAGCTGATGAACAAAAGCACCCCTGCCATCGCAGTTGGTTTCATTCACTCTCCTTGCGGTTACGGAACAGCGCAGAAATGGCCTTACTACCGAGAGGCAGCCGTGGACGAAACTGCCTGCGCCACGTGATTGGCTTTATCTGGAGGGAGCGCATGAATGAGCTCGACGAATGCCGCGTTGGTCCACCCGAATCCTACAACGTTTGCGGCGTAGCCGGCCTTCACCTTCGTCTCCGAGGAGCGGTTCACCACGTCGTACTTCTCGCGAATGGTTCGATCCCGCGCGAAGTTTTGCAGTACGGTTGAAAGAAACTCCGTTGAGACGCGATCTGCTTCGAGCTGATATCCGTAGCGCCGCATTCCTTCCACCGCCAACAACTGGATCGGCGCCCAGCCAAAAGGGTAGTCCCACTGCCCTTCGGTCTCCTGCGTGCTCATGGCGACACCGCCAGCCTTTTCGAACACCTTCAAATTCTTGACCACGGCGCCAGCTTGTTCTTCGGAAGCCAAACCCGCCCAGAGCGGGTAGAACGTGGTCGCATAACGATAAGTCGACTTCTGCGCGGTATCAAAGTTGTAGTCGAAAAAAAGCCCTTGCTGTTCATCCCACATATATTTCTGCATCGACTGCTTGCGTTCCTTCGCCAGTCTTTGCCACTGCGCAGCCTCAGAATTCTTGCCCAGCAGTCGGCTCATGTCCTCCAGGTCGCGCTCAGTTTTGAAAAGAAGACTGTTCAAACAGACTGGAGCATAGTGGTGCGTGGCGGCGCCATAGGGCCCGAACCGGAACGAAATATCGAATCCCGACTCGCGCATCGATCGATCGCCCTTGTAGTAATCCGGCTTCAGCCTGATGAAATGCATCGGCTCGCACGACGATTGCAATGTTCCAGTGCCGCAGACGTGCACGGAGTACGCCGATCCGGATGCCCTGCTGTCCGCGCCGCCTTCTCCTTCGCTCTCGTAGCCGGGAATGGTCGGATGAAAGAGAAAATATGCGGCTACCTGCCGGTAAATATCGTTCTCATCTTTCAGCGCCTCGACCGCTGGCCCATCGCCAAAATCGTAATAACGAGACAGGCCGGTGCCAGCGGCCAGATGCGGATCGTGCGTCCACAGCTCGTGGTCTCGCTTCACGTACGAGTAAGCCGATTCCATCCACGTGCGATCGTCGTCTCCCGCCGCTTTTTGCGCTTCATGAACGGCCATCACCATCGAACTGAGGAAAGGCGGTTGGGATCGCGTCAGATAGTACGTGCGATTGGCATTGAGCACCGCCCCATAGTGTTCAATCTCGAAGAAGAAGTTCTCGACCATCCCGCGTGCGAGCTCGAGGCGTCCATCTCGCAGCAAACCTCGGATGATGAAATAGCTGTCCCAGCCGTACATCTCGTTGAAACGTCCGCCGGGCACGACGTACTTGTTCTTCAGGTAAAGCAGGCCGGGCGGCTGAAGAGACCCGGCATCAATAGTGCCGAGCTGGTGAATGACGTGAGGCAAACGCGCAACCGTGAGATGGCAGCCGTGCTCCATCTGTTCGATTTCGCGGGGTTGTTCAAAATCCGCGGGAAGGTAGAGAACCGAGGGGGCCGCCGCGAGTTTAGGGTCAGTAATTCCCGCGCAGGAATTGGTCGAGCGCGTCAAAGAATCCCAGCCCGCGTGGATATAGGCCAGAATTTCGTCCAGGTTCGAGTTTCCGGCCACGGACTGGGACGGAGATTGTCCCCAGCCTGCAATCGAGAGGGTCGCAATAAGGGCTGCTATTAAACATGCTCGCCCCCGCCCGCTTCGCAGTTGGCCAGCGTCCTGCCAAGATTGCTGCATCCAGGTCACTCCAGGCAATCACGCTAGCTTGAATTTCACTTGAATTGAGCTGGGCTCGGTGGTCTACGCGTTGCGCTGTCCGTTGCGCGCCAATGTAGAGCCACGATCAGCGCTTATCATCCGGTATAGCCACGATTTTCCGGAATACCGGGAAGGCCAACCCGTCCCTCGATCATCTCCCGCCAACTCTTGCTGCACCCCAATCAGAATTCTGCTCGAACTGAAAACTGCAAGCGGCGCATGGAGGTTCCGTCCTGCGAGCCGATAGTGCTGGTAATTAGCCCAGCTCCTTGGCCTTGGCAATCGACGCAGCTATTCGGTTGACCGAGGTTTACATGGTTGAAAAGATTGAATGCCTCGGCGCGGAAACTGAGCGAGACGCTTTCTTTCACGGTGAATTTTTTCGCGACGGAAAGGTCCGTGTTCACCAAACCCGGCCCGTACAGCGAGTCACGAGAGATATTCCCGAAGGCTCCGAAAGCGGGACGGACATAGGGACCGAAACTGAGCGGATTGGTACAACCGACACCACACGAACCGCCCAAAACATACGGGGACGGGGTAAAGTACGGAACCGTTCCTGTTTGAGGATCGAATTTCCCCGCGCCCAGATGGTAGGCCGAACCATTCGTGCTGGGGCGGCAAATCCCTAAGTCCTGATCGGCGCTGCAGGATTGGTAGTTGGGCGTGTAGGGCAGTCCGGCTTCGACCGACAACGTCCCATTGATGGAATACCCGCCAATGAGGTAATCAAGCGCGCGTGAGGCATGGCCGCCCAGAGCCCTGCCTTTGCCGATCGGCAAGTCCCAGTTGCCTGCCAACACAAATGCATTTGGACGATTGTAGTAGCTGGCCCCATAGCCAACTCTCGGGTCGATGGCGAAGTAGTACGATTCATGCGACATCGCACGCGACCACGTGTAGTGAGAAAGGAACTGGACACCATGGCTGAAGCGCTTTTCCAGCTTCACCTGTAATGCATTGTAGCTGCTGGTCGCCTCGTTAATGTTATAGCGGAGACCTTGCGTCCAGCCGAACGGATGGCCGAATGTGACCCCCAGCGTCTGCGCAGTTCCGTCAAAGTAAGGTTGCCGTTCGTTATAGGTATAGGTCACACCCGTAGCCGGGTTAATCTGACCAAACCCTGCGATTGTTCCCTGGTTCGGGTCGAACTGGTTCGAGGAATCGAACATGTTGTGGATGCCGTGGCTGCCCACGTACGCAATCTGGAGAGCCAAGGTCCGATTGAGTTCCTGCTGTATCGTCAAATTCCATGCATCCAGCGTTGGCAGTCGCACTACAGTTGGACGCGTGGGAACGCCAATCCCGTCCGGAAGCGGAAATTCGCCATTGGGTGGTATGGGAGCAAACGTGTATGCCGGCGGCCCGGTCGACAGGGTAAGTGGCACGCCAGGACTGAATGTTGAGGGGACGAATTGCGTCGAGGGGTTTAAGTTTTGCGAAACCTGTACGGGGTAGGTGAAGGTCAGAACTTCTCCAAAGGTGTTCCCCGACCAACCCTGCCCGTAGACTCGTCCGTAGCCCGCTCTTACGACGGTGTTGGGACGAACCTGCCAGCTGAGACCAACTCGCGGTGCAAATTTCGTCCAGCTCTTGGCCACGTTGAGAGAGTTGTCATAACGTCCATATCCGGCGATGTTCACATTGCCGGTGTCGAGGTTCAGCAAGCCGCCTTGTCCCTTTCCGTTCGCGGCCTCCGGGAAATACCATTCCCAGCGTAGGCCGTAACTGAGCGTCAAGGTATTGGTGACGCGCCACTGATCCTGCGCGTAGTAAAACACCCGATACTGGTGCGTCGCGGCGCTGGTGTTGGCGGTTTGCGTCCTTTGGAACGGACCTACGTCGCCGAGCAGGAAGGTAGCCAGGCCCACGCCGGGAGATGCCGTGTCGGCTGACCCGGTTATGGCAGCCGGGAAATGAAAATTCCCGGAGCGGAAGTTGTTGTTATCGAGGCCCACGGCATATTCCGTCGCGCGCCGGAAGTCCACGCCAAATTTAATGTTGTGCTGACCAGCGCTGTGACTCCAATTGTTGTTCACCTGATACGAATTCTCGGTCTGCAGGAAGGGAGCGGTATTTGTGCCATAAATCGTATTGCCGCCGTTGTTCGAAATCCCATCGATATTAAATGCCGGCAGGCCTCCGTTAAGGTTGAGGTCGCCCGTATTCACACCCGGAATCCCCAGATTGGTCCCCAATGGTTGGTTGAATCCGGGCGGCAACTCATTGAAGTGGAAGCGGAACCAACCGAAGCGGAAATCGGTGAGCCACTTGGGAGAAATGGTGTAGTCACCGCCCGCCGCGAGGCTGTGGTCTTGACTCGTGTCGGTGCCTGCAAAACCGTTGGTGCCAAACCCAGAACCTCCTGCATCTCCGAATACAGAGCCTCCGGAGAGCGAAGAGTTAAAGAAAGTGTAACGGCCGAACAGGTGAAGCTTCTCTGAGAGCTGATCGTCGATGCGCACGTCGAACTGATTGGTGTGGAACGAACCCGTACCCGACGCCGCATAGTTGCTGAAAAGTTGACCGGGCGCTCCGGTATTGGGAGCTGGAAGCAACTTCAGGAGATTGATCGCTGGCGTTGACAACGCGCTTCCGGGAATTTGATTATTTGCGAAAGGCGTTCGTCCCGTGCCGTCGGGGAGTCCGGTGGCAGGGTCGTAAATCTGGCCGACTGAATTGTATTCGCTCAGATCGCAAGTCAGCGCAGGATTGGTCGGGTCGGCCGCAGCGGCTAGACACGAGGAGCGAGCCTGAGCAGTAGGAACAACGAACAGGCCCGACACGCCACTTTTCTCTCTCAACCCCTGGTAGTCTCCGAAGAAGAACAGCTTCTTCTTTATAATGGGGCCACCAATTGAACCACCGAACTGATTGTGCAGATTCGTCGGTATGAACTTGCCGGTGACTGGATTGGGGTGTGATTGCGAGAACGGGTCGCGCGCTTGTTGCGCGTCGGAACGCCGGAACTCGAAGGCCGATCCGTGGAAATTGTTGCTGCCGGACTTGGTCTGCGCTGTCACCAGACCCGCCACCGCTTTGCCGAACTCGGCGTCGTAGTTCTGGGACGTAACTTTCATTTCTGAGACGGCGTCGAGATTGGGATTAATCACGGCAATGCCGATGACAGGATCCTGGTTGTCCGTTCCATCCAGTTCGTATCCGGTAGCAAATGGGAGCTGGCCGTTGACCTCAATTTGCTGGCTGCGTTGCGGGTTTTGCGACTCGTCGACACCCCACCCGATGTAGGTCGTTCCCGGAGTCAGCAGCTCGAAGGCGGTGAAATTCCGGTTTAAGTTCGGGAGCGTCTCCACCGCGCGCTCATTCAAAATCACATTGACGTCGGTGTGATCGGTCTGCAGCAAGGGCCCCGCAGCCGAAACCGTCACGGCAGTGTTGACCGAACCGACGGCTAGCGTGATGTCCACCTTGGGCGCGGTATCGGCGTAGACCACGACGTTCTCGGTAGTCACTTTGCTAAACCCGGTGGCTTCCCCTGCCACCGTATATGTGTCGGGAATGAGGTGCTGGACCCGGTACTGTCCGTTCCCGTCGGTTTGAGTGGTCACGGAAGTGCCTTTGGCAATGTCCGTCACCGTGACGGTAGCATTGGAAATCACGGCTCCCGTGCTGTCTGTAACGGTGCCAAACACCGACCCATAGACAGCTTGTGCTGAGGATGGTTCTGGAATTGCCAAGGCGCAAGCGATGAAGGCAAGGGCCGCCCAGAAAACAAAGCCCTTGTGACGTAGAGGGTTCAGAAAAGCATCGGTCGTCTCATTGCCCGCACCACTGTTCATACACAGCCTCCTAGGATCTAGCAGCCTCTTGGCTGGGCCTGGCATCTAAGCAGCCAAGCGTCGGCTTCCGACACGGAAACCAAACAAAACAGGACTGGTAATCGACGCAAGTTCAGACGATTGCTTGTAACTTGATTATGGGTAGCGGTAACATTAAGAAACCGTTCAGCAGATCACGTGTCCCAGCGGTTGCAGGAAGCGCCCTTCCCCAACTCATGAATACTCACCCGTGGGGATATTCGACCTGGTCACGCTCGGGAGGAAGTATCACTGTGTCAGTTACACGTCACTGAGAGACGTACGTCATTTTCTGTCTACGCGATAGAAGGCGCCCGCCGGGAACGTTACATGTCTGTTACATTACCCCAGTTCGCGAATCATGACGGTTATCTCCATCAAATTGAAAAAATTACGCATAGCCAAACTCTTCGCAAGGCAGAATCCCTCTGCAAGCTGCTACGCTATCTGGCCAATCATTCCCTGACACACCCCGGAGCACCGCTGAAGGAATATCAGATTGCGACGGAAGTATTCGGGCGGCCGCACAACTTCGATCCTCAAGCCGATTCCGCCGTCCGTGTGCAAGCCGGCCGATTGCGCGTCAAATTGCTCGACTACTATGCTCATGAGGGACTGACAGATCCCATCATCGTGGAAATGCCGACCGGGTCGTATGCCCTCAATTTCAACGATCGGGAACTGCCCGCTCCAGTTCCCGTGCCCGCCCGAGCGAAAGCTCCGCCGTCACTAGAGTTTGACCGGCGCCGCAAGAACTCGCGGACCTGGGTCGTCGCATTGGTAGCATTCTCGTCGGCATTGGCCGCCGCCTTGGCAGTCGTCGTGACGCTTTCCGTCGCTCCCCATTCCGCCAAGGGGCAAAAGCGTAATGATTTGACAGCGGCGGCCAGCTTGCGTGCTTTCTGGAGCCAATTCGATTCGGGCCCCGAGGCTCCGTGGGTCATCTTCAGTAACGGCGCCTTTGTGGGGCGGCCGGAAACGGGTATGCGCTATCTGGACCCTGCACACGACGACTCGCGGGAGCTCATTCTCGACCACTACACCGGCGTGGGCGAAGTCCTCGCGGTCCATGATCTCGACGCGATCTTCAGCCAGCTCAACCACCCCATCCGAGTAAAACGCGGCAGCCTGTTCACTCTCGACGACGCCAAGGACAATGACCTGATCTTCGTCGGTTCGCCGGCGGAGAATCTTGCGTTGTTGGATCTTCCGGGCACGCAGGAGTTCGTCTTCAAGCGGCTCGACTCCGGACCGCACCGCCGTGATTTGGGCATTGTGAATGCCGATCCCGAGCCGGGACAGCCCGCCATGTTTTATCCCAGCGACTCGTCCCAGCCCCTGGTAGAGGACTACGCAATCGTCGCCCTGGTGCGCGGACTGAATCCCACCCGCCATGTGATGATTTTGGCGGGAACTACCACCATCGGGACGCAGGCAGCGGTTGAGTATGTTTGCGCGAAAGAATCAGTGGAAGATTTGTTGCGTACGCTCGCGGTTCAGGCGGGGGCGGATATCAAGCCCTTTGAAGCCCTGCTGCGGGTAAAGGTCACTCGCGGCGTTCCAGTCGGCGTGCAATTGGTGGCGGTGCGGAACCGCAAGTAGGCGCCCAAATTACTGCAGGGGTTGTAACTTCAGCTGGCTGTCGGCATGAATTTTCGTCGCCATGTCGATCTGCTTCTTGGCATCTTCCTCGCGACCCAAGCTCCGATATGCCTGCCCCAGCAGCGTGTGCGTGATGTAATTCCCCGGATCCATCTTTTCGGCATGCTGCAAATAGAGGAGCGAAGTTTGCGGGTCGTTCCGGCGCAGCAGTACTTTCCCCATCTGGATGAACGGGCCGGTGCTCGATGTATCAAGTGAAATCGCCTTGGCGAGTGCCTCTTGCGCTTCCTGATATTTTCCAGTACGCGTGTAGACGTCTCCCAAGCGGTCATAAACTGCGGGATTGGCGGGACTAATCTCTCGCTCCTGCTCAAACTCCTTTAACGCTTGCTCCGCGTCCGACTTGAACAAATAGAATTCGCCCAGCGTGAAATGCGCGAGCGGAAGCTTGGGCGTCAGTTCAAGAGCCTTCTTCGCGGCCTCGGAAGCGGCTTCCTGCAAGTTCGCCTGCATGAGCATCTTCGCCAATAAGAGATAACCAGAGCCGGAGGTGGGAGACACCCCAAACTGTTTCGCAAATGCTACCCGCGCGTCATCGAAGCGCTTGGAATTCAGGTAACACAATCCCAGAACATAGTTCGCGTCCGCGTTGGCGTTGGGAGTCCATTGCCGAACTCGCTCTAAAAATGGAATAGCAGCCGCCGGACGGCCCAGGCGATAAAGTGTCAGCCCCCGCATCTGCACCGACTCGATATCAGTCGGATCTTCATCCATGGCTCGCGCGAAAGCTTGTTCGGCGGAGATCAGTTTGCCGGCGCGATAGTAAGCGATGCCGAGTTCGTGCTGAACGCCCTTTGGAGAGCCCGCTGCAGATGCCAACTGTTCCAGCATCGCAATCGCTTCTTCTGATTTCCCGCGCTCCAATTTCTGGTGCGCAGCTGCCAGAGTTTCTCCCACATTGTCCTTGGCAAGAGGAACCGCTGGAGCAGGATTGGCGGGGCCTTGTGAAACTCCGCCTTGCGCGACTCGCGAAGGCGGAGTTTGGGTGAATGCTTGTCTAGCGGCAACAGCGGCAATAACAAGTAGCAGCAGGAGCGAAGACAAAGCTCTCATATTTTCATTCTACCCACAGCCACTTGCCCGGCGCATTTGCGCGGCCAGTGGTACGATTCGTCTATGGGCCGGTGGGGTCGATCTCTTGCTGGTTGGTCAACCCTGATCGCTTCCCTATCCATCGCGCTGACCTTCGCGGAGATCCAGAAACCTTCAACTGCGGCGAAGAACGTGCTCAAGGCTCCTTATCCCGCCAACGACATGCACCCCGGGCCCGCGTGGTTGGTCGACGTCGCTCAGCAGGTCGGACTCCGCATGGAGAACGTGAACGGGGGAGTAGACACCAAGAAATACATCATCGAAACCACCGGCAGTGGTGTCGCAATTCTTGACTACGACAACGACGGCTGGCCCGACATATTTCTTGTGAACGGCAGCACTCTGAACCCTCCGCGAGAAAAGGATCCCAAACCAACCAGCCACCTCTTCCACAACAACCGTGACGGAACTTTCTCCGACGTCACCCGGGCTGCCGGTTTGGAATTCACGGGCTGGGGTCAAGGAGTATGCGTCGGCGATTACGACAACGATGGATTCGACGATCTGTACGTCACGTATTACGGAAAGAACCGCCTGTATCACAACCAGGAAAACGGCACTTTCAAGGAACTGGCTGGCCCTGCCGGAGTCGCCGGCGATGGCAATGCCTGGGGCACAGGCTGCGCTTTCGTCGACTACGATCGCGATGGAAAACTCGACCTTCTGGTCGCCAACTACGTCCTTTTCGACTTAACGACTGTCCCGAAGCCGGGCGAGGGATTAATGTGTGTCTGGAAGGGCACACCGGTGATGTGCGGACCGCGCGGCCTCGAGTCCTCGCCCAACATCCTTTATCACAATCTGGGCGGGGGAAAGTTCGCCGACGTCAGCAAGTCCAGCGGAATTGAGAAAACGTACGCGCACTACTGCTTCAGCGTGTCCACACTGGACTACGATGACGACGGCTGGCCCGACATCTACGTAGCGTGCGACAGCACTCCAAGCATTCTCTATCACAATCAGAAAAACGGAACGTTCCTCGACGCGGCTGCGGAAGTGGGTGTGGCTTTCAATGAAGACGGCCGCGAGCAGGCCGGAATGGGTTCCACGATCGGCGACTACGATCACGACGGAAGGCCCGACATCTTCAAAACCAATTTCTCTGACGATTCCTCCTCTCTTTATCGCAACAACGGGGATGGAACGTTTTCCTCGACGATTTTCGACGCGGGCCTGAGCCTCAACACGCGTTTCCTCGGCTGGGGAACGATGTTCATGGATGTCGACAACGACGGCCGCCCCGATATCTTGTCCGTCAACGGCCACGTCTACCCAGAGGTCGACACTGCTCATCTTGGTTCCACGTATCGCGAACCGCGGCTCCTGTACTGGAATGCCGGAGATGGAAAGTTCAAAGACATTAGCCAGCAGTGCGGGCCGGGTTGTACCCAACCCCGATCAAGTCGCGGTCTGGCTATCGGGGACCTGTGGAATGACGGGCGGGTGTCCGCCGTGGTGAACAACATGAGTAGCCAGCCCATGCTTTTGGTAAACCAGGCTGGCAATAACAACCGGTGGTTAGGCGTGGTCACAAAGGGAACAAAGTCGAACCGCGACGGGATCGGCGCGAGAATCACCGTTGTTGCGGGAGGTCAGAAGTTTGTGCAGGAGGTCCGGAGCGGCTCCAGTTACATCTCCAGCAGCGATCTGCGGCTTCACTTCGGCCTCGGAGGTAGCGCAGAGTTCGATCATATCGAGATTCGCTGGCCCAACGGCAACACCGAACTCTTTCCGGGCGGAAGCACCAATCGTTTTGTCACCTTGGTGGAAGGTCAAGGTAAGACTCCGACTCGTTAGAAAACAACATCCGCTTCTCAACGCAACAATGCTGGCAATCTAAACGAAACTCCGATCGCGATGTTGACATCCAGCCACCCCCGTCGCCGTCAATACGCGAGGACGGTACTGGTCGTGCTGATCGTCTGCTTCTGCGGGTCAGCCATCATCGAAGCACAAATCCGAAGCGATCCAGAACACAGCTTTAGCCAGCTTGCTTGGAGTACGGATTCTACCGGCCCGCGGCGATTTCTTTCAGTCCACGGACGCCGAGCCGCCATCTTCGGTTACTCGGAAGACGGTCTGGAAGTCTGGGCCTACCCCATGCAGATCCTCAGTTCGTACACGATCTCCTTTTGCCACCAAGGCGCAACCACCGGAATTGATGGTGCGACGTTACTTCGGCGCATCATCTACAGCCCCGAAGCTGTGACTCGCATCTATGCTGGGCCCGATTTCATCGTCCGCGAAAAACTTTTCGTTCCCCTCGATTTGCCGGGCGCGATCATTCGCTATGAAGTGGACAGCGTTCGACCGGTCGATATTGTGGTCCATTTCGTTCCTGCCCTGGACCTAATGTGGCCGGCCTCCATTGGAGGTCAAGAAGCCTTGTGGAGCTCCTCTGCTTCGGCATACCGGCTGTCCGATCCAACTCACCGATTCACAGCCACCGTCGGCTCTCCCGATATCGTGGCCCATGACGACACGCCGAACAGCACGCAGCATTTTGGCCGCGCTCCCGGCTTGGCTTTTACGACCCGTGCTGGAGCTGGACACACGCGCGTGCGAGTAATTGTCGCGGGAGGAGTTGCCGGGCAAGATGCAATCCCGATCGCAAAACAGCTCCTGGACGACACTGGTTCGCTGGAGGCGGAGTCCGTTGATCACTACTCTCAGCTGCAGCGTAATTCCCTGCAAGTCAAAACACCGGACACTGCTACCAACCGCGCCCTTGCCTGGTCTGAGATCGCGCTCGATCAAGCCTGGGTCTGCAATCCCGACTTAGGGTGCGGGTTGGTCGCGGGATATGGCCCATCACGAAAGGCTCGCCGTCCGCAGTATGACTGGTTTTTTGCGGGCGACGGGCTAGTCACCGTTCGTGCTCTGCTGGCGGCCGGGCAGTACAATCGGGCTCGCCAGGAACTCGAATTCATCCTTAAGTATCAGGACCAGAAAACCGGCATGATCTGGCACGAGCTTTCCCAAAGCGCCGGACAGCTGGATTGGACCAAGTACCCTTACATGTTCGTCCATGTGGATTTGACTTTTGAGTTCATCACAACGCTCGGCGATTACCTGTCGGTGACCGGTGACAGAGATTTCGTCCGGACCCATTGGTCCTCGATCCAGACGGCTTATGAATATTGCCGGTCTCTCCTCGATCCGAAAGACGGCCTGCCTCGCATTCCTCCTGAGAAGCTAGGCCAACGAGAACAGCAGGCATTCAGCGACGAATTGTCCTTATCCGCAAGTTGGATATCTGCTGCGCAGGCGTTTTCCGACGTTGCCACCGCGACAGGCCACACCACGGCTGCCGAGCAGGCCACGTCCGCAAGCCAGCGAACCCGCCACGCAATCGGACAAAGATACTGGGATGAAGCGCAGAACTTCTGGATTGCCGGCCACACCCGTTCTGGAGCACCACTGATGAATCACGATCTGGGACCGCTGCGAGTCCTAGCAACGCCTTCGTTTTCCCAGGCGCAGCGTGACGCCGTTCTCGGCCAAATCTCTTCAGCGGACTTTCAGGCCGACTGGGGCACGCGGGGACGAGCAGCCAAGGATCGCACATACGATCCAAATTCGTACGCCGGCGGCAGTGTCTGGGCCACGGGCACGTCGGCAACTGCCGCTGCCCTGTGGGCCCAGCATCGACCTGCGACCGCCTTGCCGATCTGGAGCGGACTGGTCTCCTGGACTTCTCTCGACTCCCTGGGACACATGCATGAGGCGCTCGCGGGCGACTACTATCACGAGGAACTGGAATCGGTACCCGAGCAGACCTGGTCGTCCGCAACCTTCTTTAGCGCGGGAGTGAAAGGACTCTTGGGATTACAAGTGGACGGAATGTCGAATCGCGCCACGTTCGCGCCGCATCTGCCGTCGAACTGGCATGCCATCAAGCTGCGCAACTGGAAAGTTGGCACCTCCGAAATCGACATCGACATGGTGCAAACAACCGATGAAATACGCCTGCAGATCCACAATGAAGGCCTCCCCGTGACGCTCGTGTTTGCTCCCGAAATCCCATTGGGAGCGAAACTGTTGGGGGCTCAGTTGGGGAGTCGGCCCGTCGTCGCCGCGATCGAACAGCACCCACAAGATACTCACGCGAGAGTAGAGTTCAATCTGCCTCACGGTGACGCGTCGCTCGCAGTCAACTACATTGGCGGAGTCGCGATTGTCGCCAGCGCACCAAATCTAGCGATTGGAGATTCCAGCAAAGCGATCAAGATTACCGGAACGAACCTCACGGGCCGGGTCTACACGGTGGACTTCGACTATCTGCCCTCCGCGGGTGCCGCCTTCGAGGTGCACACGCCGTGGAGAGTCGAGAAAGCGCAAGGAGCAACTTTCGAGACGGTTTCGCCTGCCCTGTATCGATTGACCGTAAATGTACCCACGCGAGAAGTGGGATCAGTTCCGTACCAACAGGGCCAGGTGATATTAACGCTTGCCGGTGACGGATTGGAGTAGGCCTCGTGCTCATCCGGCTGTTGCATGCTGTTCCCCACTCCTCCCTTATGTACGTCCGTTCCCATTGGGCCGTTCTCTGCTGTTTGCTGTTACCTGCAATGGCGTCTGCTCAAACAGTAGTCGCCGACCTCAAGACCGCCGAGACTGAGTTGCGTGTTGAGGCTGGACCAAGCGTCCCCCGTCTTTCCAGTGTGCAGAATGACACGCTGACCTGGAAAAACCTGGCTTCCGAGACTCTGATTCCCGAGGTTGAAGTTGCTGGGCGAACTGTGCCGCTCGCGTGGCAGTTCAACAGAGCTGAAAGCCACGCCGACGAGCACCTCGTAAGCTTCGTCTACGATGCCGGTTCGCCCCGTCTACGTCTGACCTGGGAGTGGCAGGTTCGTTCCGCCCGTGGGCCCATCGAGCATCAGATTCGAATCGAAAACCGCGACTCCGCTGAAGTCTGGCTACCGTTTCAGAGTAGTTTCACGTTTGACTGGGAAACGTCCGCGCAAGACAAGCTTGAGCAGTTCTACGTAGAGAAAGGGGCCGATACTCCTTCCGCCGTCGGAACACATCTGGTTTCGGTTCCCGATGGCTATGAATGGGAAGGAGCATCGAGTACTTATGCACAGCCGAGGCCGGCGGAGCCGCGTGAAATCATCCCTTATTTTCTTGTCGAGTACGGCGACGGCACGCAGTCCGGCTGGTACGTGGGCATCGAGTTTAGCGGCCGCACACATCTGACGTTGGCTCGAAAGGGGGAATCTCTTCACGGTGAGGTCGGCCTCAATCCCAGTCCTGGACCATTCCGAACCCGACTGAAGCCGGGCGAATCCTTTGAGACACCGCGGATTTTTCTTGGCGCCACGAGTGGAGGGCCAGACGCGACTGCGAACGTCCTTCGTCGCTGGGTTCGAGAAGTCCTTACCAATCAGAATGCGTGGAAAAATTCCCACTACCCGCTGATGGTGACGAACAGTTGGGGCGGCGGGATGAATGTCAATGAGGACGTCGCGCGCCGTATGATCCGCGACTCCGCCCAACTCGGCCTTGAAATGTTCCACGTGGATGCCGGATGGTTCCGCGGAGTGGGTGATTGGCATCCAGACCCGAAGAAGTTTCCGAACGGACTTCAGCCCATTGCCGATGAGGCGCACGCGCAAGGTCTGAAATTCGGTCTTTGGGTCGACTGGGCGCAAGCCGCTCTCGAGCGAGAATCGGGAGCGCTGAACATTCACGATCCGGAAGTTCGGGGATGGTTGACGGTCGATCTCCCCGCAAGCTGGAAACCCGAGGAGTTCAAAGGTCAAACCATCGACATCGGAGTGCCTGAAGCTAAGACTTGGGCCATGCGGGAAACCGATCGCATCGTGACCGACTACAAACTCGACATGCTCGAGCACGATGGCTATCTGGTGGCCCAGGGGTGCACCGCGTCCGATCATCCTCATGCAGCACCTGATCCCTTGAACCAGTGCACATACCGCGACTCCGGATTCGTGTTTGTGCGCAGCTCGAATTCGACGGATGTCAGCCATCACGCAGTGCGGGCGTACTACGATATTCAAGCCAATCTGCGCCGGCGGCATCCCGATCTGCTGCTGGAAATCTGCAATGATGGCGGCCGGATGGTCGATTTCGGCAGCGCCGCTCACGGCGACTACTTCTCGATTACCGACACGTATGACCCGCTTTCGAATCGCCGCGCTTTCTACGACACCAGCTTCGTCCTGCCCACCGCCATGCTCGAGGCCTACGTAGAACGTTGGCCGACTCCCAGGATGGAGAATTTTCTATACATGTTGCGGAGCGGCATGATGGGCTGGATAAGCATTATGATCGATACCACCACCTGGAGCGCACAGCAACATGTTGTCGCCAAAGAAGAGTTCGACCTCTACAAGTCGCAGTTGCGCCCTCTGATTCGTGACGCCAACCTCTATCACATCTCCGACCGTCCGGACGGCGTGCACTGGGACGGCATGGAGTACTTCGATCCGCAAACACATCGTGGAGTCGTATATGCGTTTCGCGGGTCGACCGAGTCGGAGAATGAACACAGATTTTTTCTTCGGGACCTGCAAACCAAGTCCCGGTACAAACTGAGATACCACGACCGCTCCTCGGACGACCAAATTGTCGAGGGGGGCGACCTGATGAAATTGGGACTCGTGGTTCGCCTTCCGGCCGCAAATAGTTCCGAGCTTATTTTCCTGGACGAGTTGCCTGCTCTGCCACTCTCTTCTCAACCAGCGCCGAGGGAGCCGAAATAAAGATCGGGTCCCCCGGGGCCCAAGTTTGGTGGCGCAGAGATTGGCCGACTGCGATGCCACGCTGAAACAACCAGCGTCTTTGTCGACGCCCGCCGCTCCGTAACAGTCAGCAGTTGTACGGCCGGACAAAGCAACGCTTGCCGCTCTGCCAGCACACCGGGCCCACCATTTTGACCCATTGCCCCGTCAAGTGTCCTGAAGTTTCTTCCTCCCCTTTCTGAACCTCCTCCACCCTCTATTTGCCTCTTCTCCCCAATCGAGGGGATAGAACCCGTTGTTAGAAAACTGTTTAATATCCGTCACTGAATGCGGCCGACGGGGTGACGGCCAGATGGTTCACCCATGGCGTAAAGCAGCGTCCCCCAATGCTGCTGAAAGTGCACCCTCCCCAAAAATGAAAAGGAACCACCGGCCCCACAGCTCCTCGGGGTAGCGACCCTAGTCCACGGGAAAGCGGTTGGATTTGTACAGACGCCGAACGTGTGCGTGATCGCCGCGGTGTGCGTGTAGCCGGTGATTGACCCAGAAGACGAGGTCTTCATGCGTGGAATCAACTGCTCGTGTTGCTTGAGCGAGATGTCTTGGAGCAACTTGCGCTCGCAATGGGAGTGTGGATGTGGCAAGGCGACCGTCGTCATTTTGGTAGCAACGCAACCGGCCGAACGCGGTGAGGACCATACGCAGCAAGCATCCGAGACCCACGCGGTTTTCTCGTCCGGGCCGTTGCCTCGATCGGACCTACTCGCTCGACCACGTGTGGTGCACATTCGCCAGTTGACCCACTGACGTAGCAACAGCTCTTCATCGAAACAGGTTCTGCGCCCAGAAAAGGTAGGAGGCTGCATGGTCAGGAAAAAGCTGTCCCAGGTTTGCTTCAGTGCGTTTCTTGTTGGTCTGTTCGCTCTTCCTTTAGCTGCACAGTCGTATCGCGTGCAGTGTCCGGCTGCAACCGCTGCTCACCCCCGGCCGCGATGCATGCACCTTTCCGGTGGCGACGGTTTTGTCACCATGGCTGACTCTGCCCCGGGCGACCTTCCCACGTACATCTTCGGGTTCAGCAGCCGGGCGACGGGGCGAAGGCGGATCGCCTGCTGGCGGACCCGACAACGATTCTCACCCAGGGAACCTTGGCCGCAAACGATTCGGCCCCGACCATTGCGCTGGATGAAGACGACGACTTATTCTCGACACGACGGGTTTGCCTGCAGACGGACGTTACTACCTCTACAACGCGAACCTGCACCACCTGGCCAACGACACCAGCAACTTCGGCGGAATGATGACTGAGATCCGCATCACCAACTAGGAGGCAGTGATGAGTCCGTTTGAACAGAACAAGATCACCCAAGCGGCGCGGGGGCTTTCCGTGGCCGTGATGATGGCGGTGCTGCTCTTCGCTTCCTCCCTTGCAAGCGCGGCGGCCCAGGGCGAAACCGGCAATAACTTCACTTTATCGGCAAGTGCAGCGTACGTGTCGATGCCCGATGGAGCCTCATCTACTCATGGGGCTACAGCGGCGCGAGCGGCCAGATGCAACTCCCCGGCCCGACACTGATCGTGAACCAGGGCGCGTTGGTGACACACGAACGAACTCTGCAATTCCCCTAGATTCGCAGAACTGGAAGACGATTGGACACGGTGATGTTCAAGTGCTGCGCAGCAGAAACAGAAGGTCCTGACCGCAAAGTGATCAAGATTTTGCGAGAGGTGTGCAAGGCGCAATGCGGGAGTAACCGTGACGGACCGACCGCGCTTCTGATGGAGTGCACACGCTGCAGCTCGACGCGCGATTCGCCTTGCAACTCGATATCCGGATCGACAGAAACAACAACGAAGAGTGCCAACACCCCCAGAAAAGCAGCTTTTCTCAATGTTATGGACATCCCGCAAACGGTTTCAGGCACGGTTCCGGGGTAGTGTCGTTTTGATGACTGTCTGCGTCAAGGAGAGTCTATTCCAAAATCGGCTCGCAAAGTACCTTCCCGCAATCAAGGCGTACCTCGGCGGATTGCGGTTCAATTACAATTTGAGTTCTTTGTTATGGCTGAGAGAGGGCACAGCCGACCGTTGAGGCCGCAGAGGTTTTGCATACGCGGCGGATATAGTCAATTTTGGCTGCTGTGCTCCTGAACAGTTTTTGTTCACACGTTCGACGAGGAGGGTCCAGGCGGATTTGCCATCGAGCGAGAATCAAGCTTCCTCCCTTGATTCACTATGGCAAGTGCATGCTGCTGCGCGAATCTGCGTGACCGGGGAGTTACTCGATGAAAACAATCAAAGGCCCAGCCATCTTTTTGGCCCAGTTTGCCGGTGATGTAGCCCCGTTCAACCGGCTGGATGAGATTTCGCGTTGGGCTGCGGCGCTTGGCTACAAGGGAGTCCAGATTCCCGCCTGGGACGGCCGTCTTTTCGATTTGAGGCGTGCCGCCGAAAGCCGGGCTTACTGTGATGAGATACGCGGCAGGCTCGCTTCGAACGGAGTGGAACTTACTGAACTCTCGACCCACCTGCAAGGGCAGCTGGTTGCCGTTCATCCCGCATATGACGAGGCATTCGACGGTTTTGCTCCCCATGCTGTTCGGGGAAATCCTTGCGCTCGTCAGGAATGGGCTGTCGAACAACTCCGGCTGGCAGCGAAGGCTTCCGCCAATCTGGGGCTCAAAGCTCATGTGACGTTCGCGGGAGCGTTGGCTTGGCCCTATGTCTATCCCTGGCCTCAGCGTCCGGCTGGCATCATTGAGACCGCCTTCGACGAACTGGCGAAGCGCTGGCGACCTATCCTGGACGCATTCGACGCGGTGGGCGTGGATCTCTGTTTCGAGTTGCATCCGGGCGAGGATCTGCATGACGGCATCACTTTTGAAATGTTTCTGGAGCGCGTCGGGGGACACCAGCGGTGTAATATCCTGTTCGACCCGAGCCATTTCGTCTTGCAGCAACTCGACTACCTGGAATTCATTGACATTTATCACACCAGGATCAAAATGTTCCATGTGAAGGACGCTGAGTTCCGGCCGAGCGGCCGCCAGGGAGTTTATGGGGGATATCAGCCCTGGATTTCACGCGCGGGCCGTTTCAGGTCACCGGGAGATGGTCAAGTGGATTTTGGTTCCATTTTCTCAAAACTTGCACAGTACGATTTCGAAGGATGGGCTGTGCTTGAATGGGAATGCTGTCTGAAGAGCAGTGAGCAAGGTGCGAAGGAGGGCGCCCCGTTCATCGCGCGTCATATCATCCACGCAGCGGAGCGCGCATTCGACGATTTTGCAAAGTCGGGCGCCGATGCTGAGGCGAACCGCAGAACGCTGGGTCTAGGAAATCGAAAGCAAAGCGCTGATGGCCGTTGAACCTTCCAATCAGAGCCACAACCGCCGCCTGCGCCTCGGCATGGTCGGAGGCGGACCTGGGGCATTCATCGGCGCCGTGCATCGAATTGCAGCGCGTCTTGACGACCGTTACGAGTTGGTTGCCGCGGCGCTGAGTTCGAATGCAGAACGAGGATTGGCCGCCGCCGAAGAACTGCACATTCCACGCGCCTATCGCAGCTTCAATGAGATGGCCTCGGCCGAGTCAAGGCGGCTTGATGGCATAGAAGTGGTCTCGATTGTCACACCCAACCATTTGCATTACGCCCCAGCGAAGGCATTTCTCGAAGCTGGCATTGACGTAATCTGCGACAAACCCTTAACCACGACGCTCGCCGACGCGTTGGGTTTGGCTGAGATTGTGAAGCAAACTGGTCTGGTTTTCGGGTTGACCCACAATTACACGGGTCACCCGATGGTTCGGCAGGCGCGCGAAATGGTGG
>Ga0137418_10000338_pt1 | contig 40922 bp, 24 predicted proteins | sample CZODoug3_1_2_16f_FD_122242 | JGI IMG/M metagenome (GOLD analysis project Ga0137418, IMG submission 122242) | Vadose zone soil fungal communities from Angelo Coast Range Reserve, California, USA - CZODoug3_1_2_16fungal (Hybrid Assembly) | ecosystem: Environmental > Terrestrial > Soil > Vadose...
CAGTACCGTTGAGATTGGCCGACGCCGGCAAAGTAATGGTCTGGTTGGGTCCGGCATTCACCGCGGGGGCCCGATTCGTTGATGACGCCGCGTTGACCGTGATCTTGATGTCGTCGGTCGCGGACAGAGCTGTGTCGCTCGCCGTCAATCGGAGTACATAGCTTCCGGCTGCGGAGAAGCTCGCGGTGGTGGTGCGCGCATTGACGTTGGCGAACGTGACCGTGCCGGGGCCGCTGACCTTCGACCACGTTGTCGTGACCGTACTGCCCGCGGGCAAGCCATCATCGTTTGCCGTGCCGTTCAAATTGGCCGAGGCCGGCAGCGTGATCGTCTGGTCGGGTCCGGCGTTGACCGTCGGCGCCTCGTTTTGAGCCGGTGGAGGTGTTCCACAGGCACGACGCGAGCGTCCAATGCAGACGTTGAAGTCGAGCGCGTCGGAAGTCCCGCCGCCTGGCGGGGGATTGACAACTTCGATGCGATGCACACCCCGGGTCAAGTCTTTCTTCCGGAGGGTAATCACCAGCAACGTCGAATCGATGAATTCGGCTCCGATCGCTTCGCCATCGTAATTCACGACCGAGTTTTGCAGGAAACCAATACCGGAGATCCGAACGTCCGTAGGACTCCTATCCCAGACGGTTGATGGCGAGATCGAAACATCCGACGGCACCGGGTTGTTACTGGGGACAGTGAAGAGCACTCCCACGGAACTCAACGATCCGACCTGGACTACAACAGGCCCAGTGACTGCATCATCAGGCACGGTAGCCTGCAGCGAAGTCGGAGTGGCGGTCGGCACAGTTGCGCGCACTGAGGCATTGCCCGCTCCGGAAAAGGTCACGATGTTATCGGAAAGACTGGGACTGAAGCCGTTGCCTGCAATAGTGACTGTCGTTCCCGGTATGCCCTGTAATGCGCTCAGGCCAGAGACGGTCAGTAGTTGATTTTTCGGCGAAGAAACAGCGAATGTCGCTAAACGGGACACCTCAGCCGAAACGGCTCGCCCTGAAGCGTCGACGACTGCGAAAAACTCTGTCGGTGCGTACTGGCGGTTCGACTGGTTGAAGATTAACAGTGGAATCGGCGTGCCCGGCGGCAATTGGACATTCAGCGGAAAATTCAATCGCACCGGGATTCGGAAGGTCGTTCCGGAAGGCGTCGCGTCCACAGCCCCAACAAGACGCTCATTGGGACCAGGCTGTGGAAGGTCAACGACACTCAGCGGTGCAACGCCAATTGGAGTATCCGCGCTCAAGGCATTGGGCGGAATGAGAACCGAAGGCGAGCCATCCGATGAAATCACGTTGGCGCCTTGCGAAGCCGTGACAATGCGTCCGGTCGCCTGCGGCGCCAAACGCACGCCTTGTGGGGATACGTTAGCCAGGAACGTGGATACATTGCGCGACCCAAAAAATTGGTAGGCGAAAATCGGGCGCGTCGCTGTGATATGGATATAGCCAGCCAGTTGGTTCATCGAAGGCTGAAACAATTCGCCCAGCATGCGAGTTTTGCGTTCGCGTGGACGCAGGTTCACGACCATCGAACCCGTGCGGCTGCCACTGCGGTTGAAGATGTCTAGTGTTACGACTGACTGGCGCTTGTTTGGATTGACTAGTGCCAGACCCGTGTAATAACCGCTTCCTTCGGCCACCTGCGAGAATAACAAGTCCGAATACGGGTCGCCCTGAGCCTCGACGGCCGATAAAATGACCCCATCCGTAGTCCCGTAATCCAGGAAGCCCAATACGCCCGAAGTATCACTCTGCGTCTCAAAACGAATATAGCCGTCAATCAGAGAACTTCCGGACAGATTGAATATCCTGTCAACGCTCTCTTGCAGTCGCGCATAGGGGGGAAGTCTTCGCTCCACAGTAATCGACGAAGGGATCCGTGGCTTTCCAGAAACCTGCAGCGCCTCAGCCGTAATTCGCACAACCTGATCCTGAGCGTCGATGTTGATCAGTGTCAGCGTCGTCGAATATCCGCCCTGACTCGCCAGGTGAGCCAGGTATCCGGTTCGCAGCTGGGCTGCTTCTGGAAGTGCGCGAATCAAGGCAATGTCGGACGTCTTCCGATAAGTTTCAATGCCGATCAGCGTTTCGGGACCTTCTGAGTCACTACCGACTGCCGAATCCACAATAGCGTACCCTTCAAAGCCCGCCGCCGAAGGCACGAGGTCGGTGAGACTACGCGTGAACCCCGAAAACGCCGGCAGGCCGATGATCTTGCTAACCAGAGATCGTCCGCTATTCTGATACAGCGTGATCATTGCATTTATCGGTTCGGAAGATGTATTGACCAGAGTCAATTGAGTTGGGGAAACGGCAACCGAAGATACTTTCGGAAAAATTAACCTGCTTGCGGCGGGCGTGATTAATTCAGTTCCCCCGATGAATGTCAAATCGCGGTCGAGAACGACGAAGAATCCTCTCACTGCGGGCATTGAAGCGGAGAGCTCAACCCAACCTGTCAGCCCATTAATCTTTGACCCGAATATCTCGACAGTTCGTAATGCTTTCTGACTCGAGGCGGGTAAGGTTAGCGTAACGGGGTTGGTTATGCCGCTTCCTGTAATGATGGCGCCATTGTAAGTTCGCGCGACCAGTGTCACTTGAGCTTCATTCAAAGTAGGATTGACGAACGCGAGCCCAAGGTCCGAAGTATCGGACGCATCCAATAGCGGCAAGTACAGTTTCTTAGTTTGTCCTTGAAGAGGTGAGGCAACTGCAATAACCGTCAGTGCGGCGCATAGAAAAGCCTTAAACGTGTGGGAACTAATAAACAAATGATTCATTGGATTATCCTCGCAAGGATCGAGATCGTGCTCAGTAACCGCTGGTTTACCGCCAGAACTGGTCAGGCGTTGGTATCGAGGCGCAGTCACGAGCCTTCTTGCTGGCAGTGCAAAGCGTCTGCCAAAGGTTAGGAATTCAAACGGGCTGGCTATTCCACAGGAAAGGGCACAAAGCGTGTCTTTATGTATTCGCTTACCGGCATCTTCTGCGTGTCGCGCCACACGGCATTGTGTCGTCCTCTGCCACCCAGTTGTATTCGTCGACCAACTTTGTTTCCCTGAGATGATCTTTCAATCCCTGAGTAGCGGCATTTTCTGGCGGTGAATCTGATCGGTATTGTCAACTTGGGGGCTGTGGTCCGCAAAAACAACCTGCGTTTTGAACGAAACGATTATCACGCCGCGATCCCCTCTAGTTTGCACTCGTGGTGATGACCACCGAGCACCGGCGTTACAACGACACGATGATTCTCCGGAATCTCATGCCGTTTGACTTGACGACTTTGGGAAACGTTGGTTCTGGAATACCCGGTCCGAGGCTGGAGTCCAATGATATTCAGCCCGGGCAAATCATTGAAGTATTTCACCCATCAAGAGGTTTTGGGCGAGGCGCAGCGGTGTCTATTACCCGCAGGAAGTTCGGCTATCTGGCACTAAACTGCGACACCAGGACTGCCGATACGGGGGGCATGAAACAACGGCGTGAAAACAACCGCGACATGTGCGCAGAACTCCTTACGGTTCGCTGGACGGACGGGGACGGGCGCACCCGAAGCGAAGCGGCGACCCTCGAAGATATCTCGGCCACGGGCGCCTGCCTCCAGCTGGAACATTCGATACTACCCGAAACGCAGGTCTCCCTCCATTATCCGAAAGGGAAATACCAGGGGAAGGTCAAGTACTGCACATATCAGGACATAGGCTACCTCCTGGGCATGGCCTTCGACGACGGCTACCGGTGGTCCAAGACCGATTTCGAACCGTCACACCTCCTCGAACTACCGGTCAAGAAAAGTTAAAAACGCGCTGTAGCGGCGGTCTATGACCGCCGACGCTCCCGCAAGTTGCTGTATTGTCAGCGGTCATAGACCGCCGCTACAGTAAAACCAGCCCCGTCCTGTGCCATAATGTGGCGTTTCAGGACCCGGAGGACTGGTGGTACGAGCCAAATCAAAGCGGCGAGGTCCGGGAATTCTCCTGGCGCCTGCCGTCCTCCTGCTTTTGACCGGTGTCGCATATTGGAATTCCTTCGACGCACCCCTCGTCTTCGATGACTTACTCACAATCCAGTCCCATGCCGGCGTTCAGTTTGGAGACAATCTGCGGCCGTCGATCGGGACCACGCGTCCTCTCCTCTACCTGACATTTGCGATCAACTACGCGCTGCATGGCCAGAAGGTTTGGGGCTATCATCTCGTCAACTTCACTTTGCATTTTCTGAATGGGATTCTTGTTTTCCTGATTGCTCAGCACATCTTCCGTCGTTCCGCCTCGAGCGAGACCGAAGCCCGAACGTACGCGTTGTTAGCGGCCGGCTTTTTCCTGGTACACCCTCTGCAAACTGAATCGGTCACCTACGTTTCAAGCCGGTCCGAGTTGCTGTCGGCTGCGTTTTACGGACTCGCTGTTTTGAGCTTCGTCAAAAGAGATGAGCGGAAAATCGGGTTTCTCTGGAGTTTGATCGTTGCAGCTCTGTTCCTGGTGGGGCTTTTGGCGAAGGAGACGGTGATCTCCTTGCCGGCCGTGCTTCTGGCTTACGACTTTCTCTTTTTGTCCGGAGCGAGTGTCCGAGGAATTCTGAGCAGGTGGCGGTTTTACATCACGTTCGTTGCCGGAGGAATTGTCGCCGCCTATTTCCTTGTGACTGTAGTTTTGCGGGGTGCGATCGGAACAACCGTCAGTCACGTGTCTGCATGGCAGTATTTCCTCACCGAAATACGCGTCATCGTCACATACATTCGGCTGTTGGTCCTCCCGGCAGGATTGAATCTGGATTACGATTTTCCACCCTCGAACAGGCTGTTGGAGTTCCCGGTTATTGCCTCGTTATTGGCGCTTATCGCCCTCTTCGTCCTCGCGTGCCATCTTCGAAGGCGACAGCCCGTCATCTGCTTCTCGATATTCTGGTTTTTCATTACGCTCGCGCCAACGTCGAGCTTCATCCCGATTCCCGATGTCATTTTCGAGCACCGGCTCTATCTGCCGTTGATGGGAGTCAGCCTGGCCTTTCCATTGCTGATTGGTTATGTGACGGGATTCCTGAAACCAAAGGTCCGGCTTCCGGTCGCAGCAGCTTGCGCGGTTCTGCTTTTGGTATTGTCGGTTGGCACGATTCTGCGAAACCAGGTCTGGCGGGACGAAACCAGCTTGTGGAACGACGTCACGGTGAAATCACCCCACAAGGCCCGCCCTTATAACAGCCTGGGAACGGCCTACTTCAAACGAGGTGAGTTCGACCGTGCCCTGGAAGTCGCTCAACGCGGCTTTCGGAATGTCGAAAATGTTTCGGATCAGCGGGCGTTTCAACAAACGATGGGAAGCATCTACATTCAGATGCATAGATACGAGGAAGCCGTTGCTGCGTTCCGCGAGGCTACTCAAGTTGAAAATAAGTACCTTGCCAGCACGGCATACAACAATGTCGGTGTGGCTTATGCGTATATGGCGGGCACTAAATCGGGTGTAGAGAAGCGAGAACTGTTGACTAATGCCGCCGAGGCGTTCCGGAAGAGCACCGACCTCGACGAAAGTATGTTTATTGCTTTCGATAGTTACGTTAACGTCCTCTACGACAGTGGTGGGAAGGACGACCTCGAGAATAAGCTTCAGTCGAAGCTCAAGGAAAGGAAAGACTACCGAGCGTACTATGGCCTGGGCAAGATCGCGTTTTTATCCGGGGACTACGCCCAGGCTGTTCAGTATTTCAACGAGGCCCTTCAGCTCGATGCATCCCAGAAACTCATTTTCTTCAACCAGGCATACGCGTTGAATCAACTCAAACGGCGCGATGAAGCAAGAGACAATTACCTTCACGCGATTCGGCTCGATCCATTATTTGCTCAGGCCCGCCATAACCTGGCGCTGGTTTATATGCAGGCCAATAATTTTCCTAAGGCCATCGACAGCTTCGAAGATGTTCTCCGGCTGGACCCGAACTCCCTGTCGGCACATCTGAATCTGGCGAAAATCAGTATTCAATTGGGCAATCGCAATGCGGCGCGTGAACATCTTTCCAAGGTTCTCAGCATTGCGCCAGAACAGCAAGAGGCTGCCGCCCTGTTGCGGGAGCTTGGATCCTGAGAATCTATGGGTTCGAGAATTCCAACGCCTTGGTGGGGATAGCGGCATACTTCAAGCTCATCATGTCGGCGAAGTAATTTTGTTTGACCCGCCACGGTGGCTTCGCTCCCTGCTTCGGCAATTTCGCGAGCGAGCGCTGCACATAGCCCGAGGAGAAGTGTTCGATGAAGGCCGCCCTCGGCATCGCAGGCTCCCGGTTGCGCGGCGTTACCTGGGCATAACCCTTCTTGTCCATATAGGCGATGAGACGCGCGACGTAAGAGCAAATGAGGTCGGCCTTCAATGTCCACGAGGCATTGATGTAGCCGAAAACGGACGCCAGGTTTGGCACGTCCGAAAACATCACGCCCTTGTACGATAACGTTTCCGAGAAATCCACGCGCTTGCCGTCCACGCGCACTTCGATACCACCCAAGATCTCGAGCACGAGACCGGTTGCGGTGACGACGATGTCGGCTTCGAGTTCCTTGCCGGACTTGAGCTGAATGCCCTTTTCCGTGAAGGTCTCGATCTGATCGGTCGCCACGCTCGCGCGGCCATCACGAATAGCAACGAACAGGTCGCCGTCCGGAACAAGGCAGAGGCGCTGTTCCCAGGGATAGTAGCCAGGTGTGAAGTGCGTCGCAATGTCGTAGTCGGCGCCAAGTTCGTTGCTGGCGAGCTTCAAAATCGCTTTCTTCGCGACCTCGGGCCGGCGCCTGGCGAACTGGTAAGCGTAGGTCATGAAGCCGATGTTCTTCCAACGCGCGAGGCCATACGCCAGCTTCGACGGCAGAAGGCGGCGCAAGGCAATCGCGAGCTTGTCCTGCTCGGGATAGGAAACGATGTAGGTAGGCGAGCGCTGCAGCATCGTCACATGGGCTGCGGTCTTCGCCATGGCTGGAATGAGCGTGACTGCCGTGGCGCCACTCCCGATGACAACGACGCGTTTGCCTGAATAATTCAGGTCCCCAGGCCAGGCTTGCGGGTGGACGATAGTTCCCTTGAAGCGTTCACGGCCAGGAAATTCGGGCGTGTAGCCTGCCGAGTATTTGTAATAGCCTGCGCACGAGAACAGAAAGTTGCAGGTTATGGTCACGGCCTCTTCACGCCCGTCAGGCAGGTGGCGGGAAGCCTCAACCTTCCAGCGCGCATCCTGTGACGACCACTCGGCGCGTACGACCTTGTGATGAAAACGGATGTGCTTGTCGATGCCCTCCTCGCGCGCCGCATCCGATATATATTGGCGGATCGAATGGCCGTCTGAAATGGCCTTCGGGTTTTTCCACGGGCGAAAGGCATAGGCCATGGTGAGCATGTCCGAGTCCGAGCGCACGCCAGGATAGCGGAACAGGTCCCACGTGCCGCCAATCGCCGCGCGGCTTTCAAGGATGACGAAGGTCTTGGTCGGGCACTTTTCGCGCAGATGATGGGCGGCGTCGATGCCGGACAGACCGGCTCCCACAATCAAAACGTCGAAATGTTCAAACGGCATGATTAGAGCCTAACATCACTGGCAGGTCTTCACGCCCCGAACTGAGTTAGATGATGATTGAAATGCCGGCAGGTCAGACGGCTCCATAGCGGCCCGGTCATTGCTCCAAACATCGGATGCAGCGGCCAATGCAGGCGCGACTTTTCTTTTCCGAATCGCTGGAGCAAATCCAATAGCGCCGTGATATCCCGCTGCCAGTCTGTGGGCGAAGTTATGAAGGCTTCGGGCGGTCCTTGAATTCGCCCTTTTGGCCAGGGCAGCACGTCAATGACGAGATGTTTCACTATGGGATACCGCAGCGGGCTGGCAGCGGGTTTCGCAGGAATATCGCCCAGACTGATGCGAAGATGATCGCTGATGTGACACACCATCTGCTTCGCATTCATTCGGCCCCATCGCCGCTGGCTATCCGGCCGGAGCAGGCGAATCCTGCTCTCGAATGCAGCACGGACATTATCGTCAAACATCGACGCCATCATCTTCATAGTTTAATCCTGAGGCCAGGCCGCGTCACCGGCGTGATGCGTTACTGCCCGCCGGAAGATTTTATGCATTGCCATTTCATTGATGTCCACGACGATACCTGCATTGTCAGGTGCGCGGACGAGAAGTTCGCCGATTTTCGCCGGCAGGCTCGCCGGATCCGACAGTGCCACCTCGGTCAATTGGTTTAGTTCGCTATCGGAGCTGATCATGGTGATGCGCTCGAAAAGCGTCAACGCGATTTCGGTGTGTCCGCGCATCCTGTCGTTACCGGTGATGATTCTAACCAGACCTGTTTGAGTCTTGCCAAGAGATGCATCGAGGGCATACATGGCGGTTGCTACATCCGGGATCCATGCGCGGCTGCGGCCAACAGGCGGATTGATCTGATTGCTGACGAACTGCGCAAGTGCGGGGCAAATCAATCTCAACCCGTCCCGCCCACGATCACAAAGGTCCCGAACGTCATCCAGAGTCATTGAAAACTGCTGAAACGCGTCCATCGGCAGTATGACAATCGGTGGCCGACGGGACGCCGAAAGGACCTGGCTGACAGCTTCGGGATCCTGCCAGAAACTATATTCCGCCGACGGAGTCCGATTTCCTCCGTTCCTGGCCCCGCCCCCAATAACAATCCGGCCGAAGCGCTGCATCGCATCGGGATAACGCGCAAACGCCTGAGCGATATTCGTCAACGGTCCGAGAACCAGCAAAGTGGCGCCCGGGTGAGCGTTAGCGATGTCCCGATAAAATGTGGGCACATCACGTTTATCGAAGTCACTCGGAATATGGGGATGCTGCTGCCCGATTTGCCAGAGGCCATCGGGCCCATGCAGAAATGCCGGAGAGCGCAGGCCCAGCCAGGGTCCGAGATTAAGCGGTTGTGAAAGAGGTTCGGGACTGCCGACGGCTACCGGTATATCGCGGCGTCCGACAGCATCGAGAACGGTGAGCGCGTTATTCGCGCCGTTCAGCGGCGTCGTGTTACCCAGGACTGTTCCGATGCCGAGAACATTGACCGGATAAGTGGTCTGATAGAAAAGCCAGACGAGCGCGGTCGCATCGTCGACGCCGGGATCGGCGTCGATAACGAGATTGATTGGTGCGACGGCTGCACTGCGGCCGGCAGAAATGACCAGGAAAACTGCCACGAGGGCGATGACGATTCGAAGACGAGTGGAGTTTGTGTTCATCATTTCGCTTCCTTCCTCTAGCGATAGCCGGCTGTGTGCATGTCTTCGACCGCAGGTGGCTTCATGTACGCAGGTTTCTGCATCTCACTGGCATGCTGAGCTTTGGTACCGGTTCAGCCGTCAACGTAACGCCGGCAACTCACACCGAAGCGCCTAGCTGTTTGGATAGCGTGAAAATGGGATGGATATGGAATTCAGTTCGGTATCTGATGCACGATCTTACCCCCGACCATGGTCATGTCGGCGGTGATGTCGCGGATAGCCGGTTCCGGCACCGTGAGCGGCGCGGATTCCCGCCGGGGCATCTTCAACTACCAGGCAATCTGCCGGGTTCACTTTCAACAGTTCTGCTCCCTTGCGATATGGTTCGGGATCCGGCTTTCCACGCGTCACATCATCGGCGGTCACCAGAACGTCCGGAACAGGGACGCCAAACTTTCGCATCCGTGTGCTGGCAAGAAAGCGGGTGCCGGATGTAACTACGCACCATCGTCCTTTCGGAATCGAGTTCAGGAGTTCAACCGCACCGGCCATCGCTACGATCCCGCTAGCCTCCGCCTCTCGTAGTTCGATTTTTCGCGTCTCCGCTTCGGCGTCCAAGTGCGGCGCAACCCTGTGGATCACTTCCACCGTCCGAACGCCGTGGGCAGCCTTCATAACCGTTTCTGCATCAAGCCCATGCTCCAGCGCCCAGATCGTGTACTGCTGGGCCACGACACGAGTGGAATCGAGAAGGACACCGTCGAGGTCAAAAAGAATGGCGGAGCAGTGAAATATTGCCATATACAGTCGCCGCTATGAGGATATCCGAGGCGCAGTGTCGGCCACCGGAAAGACATCCTCGGCTGCCATGCGGCTGCGCACTACAAGATGCTTGTTGCGGAAATGTGCCAAGGCCCGTGCTCCCCAGGCACGCACGAAGTAATAATTCAAGCCGGCACCAATGAGCGAACTCGCGAAGGGGATTAGACGTCCGGCCCACTTTTCGACGACTTCCCCGCTGGCTTGCGCCGCGATGCGCTGAATGACACGGGGGACGAAGCGATTGATCACTTCTTTCTCCAGCAGTTCCCGACTGATGTCTACGCCTGCAGCACTGGCTGCCGCGATCCAAAGTTCCGCCATTTCATCGTCGGTGTTGAACTCGAATCCATAAATCAGGCTCAACTTCTGGATAGTCCGCATGGTGATCGCGGAAAGAATTCCCAGATCCGGCACGATGGTGATGATCCCGCCCAGGCCCAGACCAGCGCCCTCGGCAGCGGCCAACTTCGTGCCGCTGCGAATCACCGAGGCTGCCACCTCATCCAAGTATCCCAGCTCGACTCGGTAGACCCCGTGGAAACTGGTAATGGGCAGATCATAGGCTGCACGGAGCTGGAGAAGGAATTTCGCAGGATCGACTCTAACGGTCTCATAGGCGCGCGTCAGCCCGCGCACCAGCGCTGTTTCGACTCGACGACGAAGCCAGGATTTGGGATGCTCTTGATCCATTACCTATTCGATGCGGATCCGCAAAACTCGGGCCGCGAAAACTGTAAACCTTCACGATATCGCACCACGCGTGCTCGCGCCAAAAACAGACTACCCGGCGACCTTCCGCGCGGCCCGGTTCGAGCGCCGGAAAGGCCCCTTTTGCTGCGTGTGCTAGCATCAATACTTCCAATGCCATCCGGAAAATTGCAACTCGTACCGCTGGGCGGACTGGGCGAGTTCGGCATGAACTGCATGGCCGTGCGCTGGGGCGATGACATCATCGTCATCGATGCGGGCCTGATGTTCCCTGAAGCTGAGCTCCTCGGCGTCGACATTGTTGTCCCCGATATTTCCTACCTGATTGAGAACCGCCAGAGAGTGCGCGCCATCGTGCTCACGCACGGGCACGAAGATCACATCGGGGCTTTGCCCTGGATTCTTTCTGAGCTGAACGTTCCCGTGTGGGGTACCGAGTTTACGCTGGCTTATGTCGAGGACAAACTCGACGAACATGGTCTACTCGAAAATGCCGACCTGCGCGAGATCCGCTCCGGAGAGCGCTTCAAAGTCGGCGCTTTCACGATTCATCCCATTCAGGTCACGCATAGCCTAGTGGATTGCGTAGCGCTCGCCGTGCAGACGCCGCTGGGCGTGGTAATTCATACCGGCGATTTCAAGGTCGATCCCACACCCACGGACAACAAACTGTTCGACTTGCACGGATTCGCCGAGTACGGCAAGGAAGGCGTGCTCGCGCTGCTGCAGGATTCCACCAACGTCGAGCGCAAGGGCTACACGCCCAGCGAGCGCGCAGTCCGGCGCAAGTTCGACGAAGTGTTTGCGCGAACTGAACGCCGTTTGTTCATTTCCTGTTTCTCGTCCTCCATCCACCGGATCAAACTGGCGGTGGAACTGGCCCACGAGCACGGTCGCAAGATCGCCTTCATCGGCCGATCGATGAACAGTTCGGCGGAGATCGCCGAAGACCTGGGCTACGTCGAAATCCCCGAGGGGTTGCTGATTCATCCCGGTGAAATGAAGAATTTCGCCCCGCAAAAAGTCTGCGTGCTGATCAGTGGCACGCAGGGCGAGCCGATGTCGGCCTTGTCACGCGCCGCCGTCGACAATCACAAGCACGCCAAGATCGAGAAGGGCGACACGGTGGTGCTGTCGTCGCGCATCATTCCGGGCAACGAGAAGGCGATCTACCGGATGATCGATCACCTGTTCCGGCGCGAGGCGCACGTCATATACGAAGACGGGTCGTCGCCGCCCATCCACGTCAGCGGGCACGCCAGCCAAGAGGAGCTAAAGCTTATTATCAACCTGGTGAAGCCGCGATACTTTATCCCCGTACACGGCGAGTACCGGCAACTGAAGCTGCATGCCGAGATGGCGGGCGCCATGCACGGCTCGGTGGGGAAAGTGATCCTGATTGAGAGCGGCGACGTTCTGGAATTCGACGAACTGGGCGCGCGCAAAATCGGCCGGGTGAGCGTGGGGCGTGTGTGCATCGACTCTGGATCACGCACCGACGTGGTGGAAGATCTGATCATCAAGGACCGACGGCACATTAGCGAAGACGGGATCGTGTTGCCCATCATTGCGATCAATAAACTGACGGGCGAAGTGGAAACTGCACCTGAAATCGTTACCCGCGGCTTCAACACTGGCGAGGATGGCCTGATGGAGGGCGCCAAACAAATCGTCATGCAGACGCTTGATGTTTCCAGCGATGAAGAGAAGGCGGACTACGGCGTGATCAAGGAGAAAATCCGCTCGGACTTGAAGCGCTACATCTCGAAACAAACCCAGAAGCGACCGCTGATCATGCCGGTAATTTTAGAGATCTAGCCTACAGGAGCAACCCATCGTAACTCTCGAAGACATCCTACAGGCGCAAACTCGCTTGCACGACATCACTGTCCGGACGCCACTCTTGGAAGTGCGTCTCGGCGACGTAGCTACCGGTGACGCTCGTCGTTTGTTTCTGAAGCTCGAAAATCTTCAGCCCATCGGCGCGTTCAAGCTTCGCGGGGCCTATAACAAGATCGCCTCTTTGTCGGAAGAGGAGCGGCGACGGGGCGTGATCGCTTACTCCAGTGGCAACCATGCGCAGGGAGTGGCTTATGCCGCACGGGCGCTGAACACGAAAGCCGTCATCGTCATGCCGGGCAACGCCCCCGCGATCAAGCTCGACGCAACGGCATCCATGGGAGCGGAAATTGTCAAAGTTGGTCCGGGCAGCCTGGAGCGCCAACTCAAAGCCGAGGAGTTGGCGGCGAAGCATGGATACGCGATCGTCCCTCCTTACAACGACGAGAAGATCATCGCCGGCCAGGGCACGATGGGACTCGAGATTCTGGAGGCTCTTCCCGATGTCGAAACCGTCCTCGTACCGGTGGGCGGTGGAGGGATGATCAGCGGCATCGCCACTGCCATTAAACTCAGCAAACCCTCTGTCAAAGTGATTGGCGTTGAACCCGAACTGGCGGCCGATGCGCAGGCCAGCTTTCGGTCCGCAAAGCTCGTGGACTTCCCGGCCGAGCAAGTGACCCAGACCATCGCCGACGGGTTGCGCACGCAGAGTATCGGCCCAATCAACTTCGAGCACATCCGGAGGTACGTCGACGATATCGTGACCGTCTCGGAGGATGAAATCCGTGGAGCCATGCGGCGGTTAGCGGCCCATCCCGAGACAGTGGCCGAGCCAAGCGGAGCCGTGGCGGTTGCGGGATTTCTGTTTCATGCCGAGCAACTGCCTCGGGCCACGGTCCATGTGGCTGTTATCAGTGGCGGGAATATCGAACCGGGGATGCTCCGAGAATTACGACAGCAGTAGCACTCTCCTCGCGGGCAGGAGTGCCCGCTCTACACGGGCTCGGTGTAGAATTCAACTTCCGCTCTCATTTTCATCGTTGAGGTCCATTCCATGCCGGTTTCCGCGAGTACGCGGATTTTCAGCACTACTGTGGTTTGTGTTTTCTTACTCAGCACCCTCCCAACGCTCGACAACATCGCCTTCGCCGCTGCAGAACGCGGCGCCCTGGTCCGGGTCGCGAATATCTATCTGTCACCCGATACCAATTCTGCAAAGCTCGCCGAGATCGAGCGAGGCCGGGAACTCGTGATCCTGGAGAGCACCCGAGATTGGGTGCACGTGGAAGCGCTGCTCGGTCCGGAAAAGACAGTCACCGGATGGGTTCTCGACAAGGGTCTGGTCCGCAACACCAACCCGGACGGCGACAAAATTCTGTTCGGCGAAGGCGCAGATTCCGAAGACGAAGCCAGCCGGCGCCACGGCCGGCGAGGCGCCGATCAAGACGCATTGCGTCTGTACTATCGCGTTTACGACTTCTTCCCCGCTTCCCCCATCGCTGGGGAAGCCTTGTACCGCGCCGCCGATATTCGATGGCAACTGGAGCGCTCTGAAGTGATGTCGCGTCCTTCGGCGCGCGAACGCGATCCCATGCTGCGCGAAGGCATGGACGAGGAGTGGATGCGTCAGGTGACGAAGAAGTATCCCGGCACCAAGTGGGCCGATTTGGCCGCCTTCCATCTGATCGAGAATAAGCTGTGCGGCGAATGGCAAGGCTCGTCGAAGTGTCCGGAGAAAGAAGCGGACCTTTACGAGAAGTACGCCAACGATCGCCCACAGTCCCCGGCGGCTCCACAGGCACTTTATCTGGCCGCATCCCGCCGGGCCGCGCTGATCGACATCTACAAGACCGAAGAACAGAAGAAGAAGTCGGAAGAATCACGCGCCAAGGCTCTAGCGCTTGCGCAGAAAGTTGTACAACAGTACCCCCAGTCCGACTGGGCGACGCGCGCGCAGGGATTGATGTTCCTCGTTCAGCAGAATGTCACGACATTTGGGAATTCGGTGGAGTGAGAGGGGCAGGTCTCAGGTCTCAGGTCTTGGGTACCAGTGTCAGGTCTCAGGTGTCAGCTTTTGGCTTCTCGCTCACAGCTCGTGACTCGTAGCTCGCAGCTCTGATGTACCCACTTCGTAATCTGCCCGCAACCAATCTCTGGGATACTGTTGCTTCCCCGGAGGAAGCTTGAACCCATACCTGCTGTCTCTGCTGCTGGGCATCATCGAAGGCCTAACGGAGTTCCTGCCGGTCAGTTCGACCGCGCACCTGCGCATCGCCGAAAGCCTCCTGCATGTTTCTCTCTCCGATGGCTACTGGAAGATGTACTCCATCGTCATCCAACTGGGTGCGATTCTTTGCCTGCCGGTCTACTTTCGTGATCGCATCGCGAAATTTCTCTCCACGTTTCCGGCCGGCGAGCGCGGGGACCGCACCGCGCTGACCCATCCGCTCGGTCTCACAACCATTGCCTTTGTTGTGACCGCAATTCCCTCTTATCTCATGACCAAGTTGATTGGGAAGAATCTTGAAAGCCTCCACGTGATGGGCGCTTCCCTGCTGATTGGCGGCATCGTGATGTGGGCGATCGACGCGCTCAAAGCTCCCTGGGAAAAAGTGGGGCCCGGCGCGGCGGGCAGCACGATCCGCACCTGGAAAATGGAGGATATGAGCCTTGGACAGTCGATCTGGATTGGGGCCTGCCAGATTCTGTCGGCCGTCTTCCCGGGAACTTCGCGTTCGATGGCGACCATCGCGGGCGGACAACTGGCGGGGATGTCGCGTGCGTCGGCCCTGGAATTCTCGTTCTTCCTGTCGATGCCCACTATGATCGTCGCCACCGGTTACACGCTACTGAAGTCGCTGCGCGGCAAGGGCGAGAATCCAATTGGCGTCTCGCAGATCACCCCCGAGCAGTGGCTGATCCTGGCTATCGGATTCGTGGTCTCGTTTGTTGTGGCCTACGGCAGTGTGGCCTGGTTCATGGCGTGGGTGCGGAGACGAGGGTTTGCGCCCTTCGCGATCTACCGCATCGTTGTGGGAATCGCGGTCCTGGCCTTCGCTTCAAGGCTCGCCGGATAGGTTGGCAAAAAGCTTGCACAGAGATATAAACCCTTCCTTTGGAAGGTCATCCCCATCTGCCTTTGTCTCCCCTTCGGCCCCGGAAGCTAATTCGATACGGGTGGGCGATTCCCTCATTGTCGACTGCCCCGGTTCTTGGCATAATCGTAAGGCTCTGGCGCGCTTCGGACACTATTGGCCGCATTGTCTTCTTACGCGGCCAGTCGTGCAGAATACGCCCTGATGAAGGTCCTTTCCCGGGTTTTCAATCCGACCAGCAACCGCCGGCTCAACGAGCTGATTGGTTTCCTGCTGTGCGTCTCCGCGCTCCTCCTATTCCTCGCGCTGGCTTCCTATTCTCCGCTGGACCCCTCGTTCAACAGCGCCTCGGTCCTGACCAGCGCGCGCGGTGCCCGCAACTGGATCGGCATAGTGGGCGCCGTCATTTCCGACCTGTGCCTGCAAGCGCTTGGGATCGGAGCATTCCTTTTGCCGGTCTTTCCGGCGATGGTAGGAACGCGCTGGTTCCGATCGCGCAAGGTCCAATCACCAGTGGCCAAGAGCCTGGGCGGATTGTGGCTGATCGTCTTCGTACCCGCATTTCTAGCATTGCTGCCGGGTCACCTGCACTGGATGCGAGTCATCCCGATCGAAGGACTGCTGGGAAGAATTGTCGGCGACGTGCTGGTCCACTACCTGAACGCGGCTGGGGCTTACATTGTCTGCGCCACGGTGCTGGCGGTTGCGTTGTATCTCTCGACGGCGTTCTCGTTCTCGAGCCTGCAGGTATGGTTGCCAACGCGCTTTGCCTTCCTTCTGGCGTTGCGCGATCGCGGGCGCGACTGGCGGGAAGAGCGTGCCAAACGGCGAATGCAGAAAGAACTCGAGAAGCGGCGTGCGACCAAGCCGGTGGTCAACACTCAGCTTGTGCCGGGTCGCTTGATCACAGCAGCAGAACCCGAGCCACGGGCGTGGCGCCCGGTAGACAGCCGCCAAGATACTGGCGCAACTGCGGCGAGGACCGGAATCGACCGCATGATGACGCCCGAACCGGAGCCACGCGTTGTGCCAAATGCTCCGCCTGCGTCCCTCCCGGCACCTGCCGCCCAGTCAGGAGTTATCGTTCCCGAGGTCACCGAGCGTGCTGACAGCGGCCCCAAGGCCAAGACCACCATGCCGCGCATTGCGGGAGGCTACAAACTTCCGCCCAGCGCGCTGCTCCATCGCGCCGACGGCCAAACGTCGGTCGATCCGAACGAACTCAAACTGCTCGCACAGGTGCTTACACAGAAATACGCAGAATTTGACGTGCACGGACAAGTCACGCAAATCAACCCTGGCCCTGTGGTCACGACCTTCGAGTTCAAACCGGAAGCCGGCGTCAAGTACAGCCGCATCACCAACCTCACTGAGGACCTTTGCCTGGCGCTGAAGGCCGAAAGCATCCTGGTCGAGCGCATGGCTGGCAAGTCGACGGTCGGGATCCAGGTCCCGAACCGCGAACGCGAGGTCATCTGGCTGCGCGAAAACATCGAAGCACAAGAATTCGTGGGATCGAAATCCAAGCTCACGCTGAGCGTGGGCAAGGACATCAATGGGCGCATCGCCGTCGCCGACCTCGCGGCCATGCCGCACCTGCTGATCGCCGGCTCGACCGGCACCGGCAAGAGCGTCGCCATCAACGCCTTCATCATGTCGATCCTGTACAAGTCCACGCCCGACCAAGTGCGGCTCATCCTGGTCGACCCGAAGCGGCTGGAGCTGGGCAACTACGAAGGCGTCCCTCACCTGTTTACGCCCATCATCACGGAGCCTAAGCTGGCGGCGAATGCCCTGCGCAATGCCGTCCGCGAAATGGAGCGGCGACTGAAATTGCTTGCGGAAAAGGGCGTGCGAAACATCGATCAGTACAACCGCCTCTTCGTTGACGACGGCACACCCAGCCTGTTCGGCGAGGATTCCGAAGAGCGACCGATTCCGTATATCGTCATCATCATCGACGAATTGGCTGACCTCATGATGCTCGATTCCGGCAACGTGGAAGAATCGGTCACGCGCCTAGCGCAGATGGCCCGCGCGGTTGGAATTCACCTGGTGTTGGCTACGCAACGGCCTTCCGTGGATGTCATCACCGGACTCATCAAGGCCAACTTCCCGGCGCGCATCTCGTTCCGAGTTGCCACCAAGGTCGATTCGCGTACCATTCTCGATTCCAACGGTGCGGAAGCGCTGCTCGGCCGCGGCGACATGCTCTACCTGCCGGCCGGCTCGGCGCGAGTGAATCGCCTGCATGCCCCCTTCGTTACTGAGAAAGAGATCGCCGCTGTGGTCGAATTCTGGCGCGCCCAGGGCCAGGCAGAATATCAGGAAGCATTCCTGCAGGCCCCGCGCGAAGAGCGCGAACCGGGAGCCGAGGTCGGCGACGACGAAGGCGAGAACGATCCACTCTTCAACGACGCAGTTCGGCTGGTGCTGGAATTCGGCAAAGCCTCGACTTCCCTGCTGCAGCGCCGCCTGCGCATCGGCTACGGCCGCGCTGCCCACCTGATTGACCTTATGGAGCGCGACGGCATCGTGGGCCCCGCGGATGGTCCCAAGCCGCGCGAGGTGCTCAAGCGTCCAGACTGGATCTCGGAAGTGGAAGAGTCGATGCGCTGAGCTTTTACCACGGAGACACTGAGTCGCAGAGAAATCCTCAGGCCTGATACGCCGCCTCGGCGTTCGCTTTCACCTTCCTCGAGACATCCTCCCATCACAAAAACGGTGCACCGGACCTACGTTCACCCATCACAGGCCCTGTGGAATTCTCTGTCGGTATACTCGTTGCGTGACCTCTCCGGTGGACCTGCTCGCCGTCCTGAATCGTTACTGGGGCTACGGTTCCTTTCGTCCCTTGCAGGAACGTATCGTGGACAGCCTTCTCGGTGGGCATGACACCTGCGTAGTAATGCCGACGGGCGGAGGCAAGTCACTGTGCTATCAGTTGCCGGCCTTGGTGCTCGGGAAGACCGCGGTCGTCGTCTCCCCGCTCATCGCATTGATGCAGGATCAAGCCGCCAGTCTGGCGCAAATGGGAATTCCTGCGGCGGTGCTCAACAGCACGATGCCGAGCACCGAGCAGTCCCAAGTGATAAATAAGGCGCGCGCCGGTGCCTATCGCCTGCTGTATTTATCTCCGGAGCGGCTGGCGCGGGAAGACACGATCGGTTGGCTGAAGCAGGTACCCGTCACGTTTTTCGCAATCGACGAAGCGCACTGCATTTCCGAGTGGGGGCACGAGTTCCGTCCGGAATACCGGCAGCTGAGCCGCTTGCGCACGTCCTTTCCAGATCGGCCCATCGCGGCTTTCACGGCCAGCGCAACCCGGCGCGTGCGGCATGACATCCTCCATCAACTGCAGTTGCGCGACCCGCACAAATACATCGCCAGCTTTCACCGCCCAAACCTCCGTTACGTAGTGCAGGAATGCGAGGGCTATTCGCAGGCGCAACTGTTGGTCCGCGCTCTCAAGCACTACCGCGAAGGCAACCTCATCGTGTACGCACCCACCATCAACCGCGTCGAACAGACCGTGGACTCCCTGGAAGACCAGGGCATTCCCGCGGTTGCGTACCACGGCAAGATGGAGTCCGACGAACGTCGACGGAATCAGGAACGCTGGATGTCCGACGAAGTACGCGTGCTGGTAGGGACGATCGCCTTCGGACTGGGCATCAATAAGGCGACGGTGCGCGCCGTGATTCACCTATCTTTGCCCAAGTCGATCGAGCAGTACTACCAGGAAGCTGGCCGGGCCGGACGCGATGGCCAATCCGCAGATTGCATCCTGCTCTGGCAGAAGCGCGATGCTGGCTTGCTGGCGCACTTTATTGAGCAGGTCACCGATCCTGCTGAAAAAGCGCGGGCTTGGCAACGCTATCGCCACATTCGCGAGTTTGCCGAGTCCAACACCTGCCGCCATCGACAGATCTGTCTGCACTTCGGAGAGTCGCCAAACTGGATGACGTGCGACGCCTGTGATGTGTGTGGTGCAAATCCGGAATGGCTAGCAATGCCCGTACCGTCTGCGCCTCGCAGGAGGCGCATGCGCTTGCCCATGGTCTCGTCCCCTGTTACCTCCGGCCCGGCGGAAATTCCCATGGGACTGTCCGTCGATGAACCCTTGCGCGAATATCTGCGAGAGTGGCGGCGAGCCACTGCGAAGCGGCAGGGCGTGCCGGCTTACGTCGTCATGCACGACACGTCGCTGGAAGAGCTTTGCCGTGTGCGCCCGAAATCGCTATTTGAACTGAGAGCAGTTATCGGCTTCGGCGATCGCAAGGTCGAATTCTACGGCGAGCAGATCCTGGAAGCGCTGGCAGATTTTGACCGCGGAGCGCGTGCGGCGGGAACGCCAGCAAAGAAGACCTCTCCAGCCAAAGAGACTCTGCGACTGCTCGCCCAGGGAAAAACCTTCTCCGAAATCGCCAAGCTGCGGGAACGGCAGTTAGGCACCGTGGTAGGAACAGTCGCCAACTTGGTGGAGACCGGAGACCTGGAATTTGAGGACACCTGGGTGGATGCCGCAAAGCGAACTCAGATTGAGGCAGCTTGCGCTCGACTGGGAACCCAGTGGCTGAAACCGCTGAAAGAGGCGGTTTCAACGGACATCACGTTCGAAGAAGTACGCCTGGTAGTGGCCCGACTGCGCCGAAAAGAATTCCTGGAGAAACATTCCGCCAGCGCCTGATGGAGAGGCGGGCGAGACGCCCGTCCCTCCATAAACACGCATAAACACGGTTCGATTTGAAACTAGCGACTAGCCCCACTCTCCGTCCGTAATCCACGAACCGCCAGGAGCGTTAGCACTGCGACCACCAACAGCATGGCCACCCAAAGCACTCCTTTGTGCCGCTCCGACCAGGGACGATCGTCCGGGCGTCCTGTAAACGCCGCGTTCCGCATCTCCGCGCCCAGTTGCGCACGCAACGCTCCGGCGTCTTCTCGGAAGAACTTGGCATAGTCATACACGGGCGCAGCGAGCTTTGGGTCGCCATAGTACAGCTTGAGATTGGTCCGTCCTTGCGGCTCGAAGTACAGCCGCCGTTCCATCGATTGCGGCCGGACAGCGTCGAACCTCAACGGCGGGTCGTCGCCGTTGTCGACGGTGATCGTGAGACCTGAATGCTCGCCGAAGATCCTGATATCCAGATCCTCGTAGTCCACGGTCGCGCCGCCACGCTTCATTTGGATACGGCTGATGCTGCCGACTCCAACCTGCGCGCCTTTTTCGTTGGCCACGCTTACGGCTCGCCGAAAGTTGATTTGTCCGGTGGCAACGTCGAACCGGATGCGATCGATGGGCACGCGAGCCAAGAGGTGGCAGCTGAGGATGGTACTGCGCTTCTGCTGGTCGCCAACCCGGCACGTACCCGCGTCCGTCCACTGAGCCTTCTTCTCCTGTAACTCCGTGACCTCAGCCTTCTTCACTTCGGTCGGCAGGATCCCCGGCGACAGGCGCACATGGACGTACCGAAAACTCCACGTCGGCAAGCTGATGGTGGAGTTCGCCCCCAGCTTCTCACGCGAGAAATCAAAAAGTGTCGAAGGATTCGGCCAGGATGCAAGTGTGCCTCCGGCCAACGCATCCCGCCCTTCGACCGTTGCCGTAACCAGGAAGTCCTTGCGATCGAGGGTCAGATGGATGCGGTTGTACTCCTCGACCGGCGACACATCGAGATCGAATTCGGTGTGATCTCCCCGGCGGACAAGGTTCAGGATCTTCGCCTCCGCCTCGTGGCTGGAGGTGCCGGCCTGTTCAGTTTCGAGCTCATACGGAACTTGGCTCGTCCCGTCATAGAGTCTGAGGTCGCCAAGGTCCTCACCTGCTTCCTTCCATACGTACTGGTCAACCACCACATAGTTCTGCTGGTCGGGAGCGCCGATGGCAACGTCGCGCACATGTGAGAAGTAGGAAATGCTGGCTTCAGGATCAGTTAACGCTGCCAAAGCCAGCACACACAAGAATCTTGCAGCGAGAACTTTCATGCCGATGTCGACCCTGTCGACTTCTTGCGCACGCCCGACAACCGCAACCAGTCACGCTGATAAACGAACGAAATCGCCAGCAACAGCGCGCCCAGCACGATAAAGCTGACAATGCGGTATCCGCGATCCAGTTGGGCAACGTCGAGAACGAACACCTTGGCTGTGGTCACAGCAATCAGAACCAGAGCCTGCCAGCGCACGAATGCCGACCGACGCCAGAAGCCGACCATCATCAGCAAGGCGCCGTAAGCCATCCAGAGCGCCGAGTAGGTGAAGCTCTCCTCGATCTGAATGTTGCGGGTGCTTACAAACTTCGTCGGATCGTAGGGGTGGCTTGCAGGCAGGGCCACGGCCGTTTCGCGAGCATAGTAATCGGCAACCTCGCGACTAAGCGCGACCAACGCCAGGGCGTTCAGAACAATCACGGCAACGGCCGCGCCCTGGCGGCCAACTTCATCTCGGCGCTTCAGCCCATACCAAGCTGTGGCGGCCAACACTGTAATCGCAACCACGAAGGTGCCCGTGCGGGCGTTGAAGATCAGCGTGGTCACGTTGAAATCGTCAATCTTTGAGAGCAGCCGCAGAACACCCAGGGCCAGCGCTCCGACCGCGAATCCGCTGAGAAAACTGGAACGGATTCGATCCCCGAGCCACAGCAGCACGCCCGCCTCCACGAACCATCCGATCGTGATCCAATGCCCGTCGAGACGAATCGGGATCGCGATCGTGATGAAACCGATGGCGAGAGCCAGATGAAGAAAATGCAGTTTCTGCGCATTCTCCCGGTCAGGAAAGCGATCGCCAGCCTGACGGCTGAGGAAAATGTAGACCGCAGCCAGCACCAGGGCAAACCACGCCATGGCGTGCTTGTCGATCTCCTCGTACAGCGCGTAGACCTGCAGGAAATAGACACCCGCATTCACAAATGCCAGGAACACCGGGACGGCAGAGAAAGGCGGGATCTCTTTCTCCGGACGTCGCGCCACCAGCGGCGCGATCGCAAAGATGGCGAAGAACAGCGTCGCGAATGCCAGCGTCCAACGAATCTGGCTGCGATCGTAAAACTCCGAGTACCACCCGATGTAAAGCAGCAACGTGCCGGCGTAACTCAGAACCAACAGGCGTCGCCACGGCTTGAGCGCAACCATGACGACGGCAGCAGCGTCCAGCAGCGCCAGGTAGGAGAAAAGCTGCAGTTCGTGATTCTCTCCCGTCGAGAGCAGCAAAGGAGTCGTGAACCCACCCGCCAGCGCGAACGCCGCCAGAATCTCGGCGTCCTGAGCAATGGCCATGGCCGCGGTCGAGGCGGTCACGGCCAGCATGGCCGCGAACGCCACTCCGCTCGGAATCAACGCGTACACGTGGAACGCGGCCCAGAGCGACAGGTACAAGACGCCGATCCCCACCGCCTTCAGCGAATAGGAAAACACTTTGTAACCCTGCGACCGGAAGCGCTCGCTCCATACCACGACGGCAATCCCAGCCAGCAGACCGATGCTCACGCGTCCGGCCGGCCCAATCCAATTGTTGTCGAAGGCAAATTTGAGGAAATACGAAACGCCGATTAGGACTGCGGCAATCCCGATCCGGTTCAGCCAATGCGACCCGATCCGGGATTCAAGATCGCCCTCGTGAGCTTCTGGAGTCGTAAGGACCGGCCTCGCAGGGATGTCGGGAAGCGGGAAAGTTGGCGCAACCGGCGCCGTGGCCGGAGGCGCTGACGCTGATATGACTTTGACAGCCTCAACGACCGTCTCACTGTTAACGACTGTGGAAGACACACCAACTTCCAGGCGGCGTTCCAGGCGATCCACCCGCGCAACCAGATCACGCACGATTTCCCGTAGCGCCTGCAGATCGTTCTGGGTGTTGTCCACAAGGCTCCTTGGCTGATTTCTACGGCATTATCTGCGAAACTGGAACGGCTTTCATCTTATTTCCGCTGAGGACGATCCATGAAGGTTCATACCGAGTACTTGAAGTTCCACACCCGCACCCACCGCGCCTACGTGCACATCACACCGCAGGTGGAGGACATCGTCAAAAAGAGCGGCGTCAAGGAAGGCATGGTGCTGGTTTCAGCTATGCACATTACCGCCGGAGTATATGTGAACGACAATGAGACCGGATTGATTGAAGACATCGATCAGTGGCTCGAAGGGCTCGCGCCTTTCCGCGAAGACTATAAGCACCACAACACCGGCGAAGACAACGGCGACTCCCACCTTAAAGCGCTGCTGATTCACCACGAAGTGATCGTTCCGATCACCGCAGGCAAACTGGATTTTGGCACCTGGCAGCGCATCTTCTACGCCGAGTTCGACGGCCAACGCGACAAGCGCCTAATCGTGAAAGTAATGGGAGAGTGAAAGACCAGTCGTTGGTCGTCAGTTGTCAGCGAACATCGGACTGCCCAAAATGCCACTCCCTCACAAGTCTTTTCAGCCCGAGCCAAGTGAGGCGCCAGCCGAACGCAGTCGAGGGACCTGCGTTTGCCGCGATCGCCAAAAAACACCGTTGATATTTTTCACCGGGGAACCGTATCATCGATCTTCTTTCGAAAAACAATTTCTTATGACTCGCAAATTCGTCTTCCTTTGTACGCTCGCCTGCCTCTCCGGGATGATCAAAGCGCAAACAGCCTCCGACTCCTCCTCCCAGGAGAAGCATCTCCGCAACATCCGCCAACTCACCTTCGGAGGCCAGAACGCCGAAGCTTACTTCTCCGCCGACGGCAAGAAACTCATCTTCCAATCCACCCGCGACAACGCGAAGTGCGACCACATCTTCGTCATGAACATCGACGGCTCCGACCAGCACATGATTTCGACCGGTAAGGGCCGCACCACCTGCTCGTACTTCTATCCCGACGGCAAGAAGATCCTGTACTCATCGACCCATCTGGGCGGCTCCGACTGTCCACCCAAGCCGGATTATTCCAAGGGCTACGTGTGGGCGATCTATCCCAGCTACGACATCTTCACGGCGAAGCCGGACGGTTCCGACCTGAAGCAACTGACCACCGCGCCCGGATACGATGCTGAGGCGACCATCTCCAACGACGGCAGGAAAATCGTCTTCACCTCGGTCCGCAACGGCGATCTCGACATCTACACCATGAATGCCGATGGCACCAACGTGAAGCAACTCACTCACGAAGTCGGCTATGACGGCGGCCCCTTTTTCTCGCCTGACGGCAAAATGATCGTCTACCGCGCCCACCATCCCAAGACTGATCAGGAAATCAGCGACTACAAGGATCTGCTGAAGCAGGCGCTTATCCGCCCAACCTATCTGGAAATCTGGCTGATGAAATCGGACGGCAGCGACAAGCGGCAACTCACTGACCTCGGCGCTGCGAGTTTCGCCCCATCGTTCTACCCCGATGGCAAGCACATCATCTTTTCATCGAATGTAGGTTCTACGGGCGGGATGGGCAATTTTGAACTCTACCTCATCGATTTGGACGGGAAAAATCTCGAGCGTATCACCTACACCGACGGCTTCGACGGCTTCCCCATGTTCAGTCCAGACCGGAAGAAACTCGTATGGGTCTCCGGCCGCAACGGCAAAGTTCCGCACGAGACGAACATCTTCATTGCGGATTGGGGGCCGTAGTGAAGTCAACGGTAGTTTCGCTCTGCTGGTCCGACTTCGATTTCCTCTTCTCTTGTAAGTCGGCCTTCTCCGCCTTCTGTTTCTTGATAGCCAACGTCATGTCCACCCAATTGTCCGCTATTGTCAGATCGTGCGCACGCGCCCTTGGGTCGCCGCTGTCGATCTCCGCGCGCTCCCGATACTCTGAGCGGAGCGAGGCGTAGCCGAACGAACTCGAAGCACTCGGCGACGCGGAATCGACCAAGGATCCGTAGAAACTTTTGACGGCGGCCCGTTCGACTCGAGTCGGAGGCGGCTCGGATACTCAGCGTTTTCAAGCTCGCAGGAATAAATTCTGCACCGGCCGGACTGTCAAATAGGAGGATTGTCAAATAGCAGGAAGAAGGATGCCCCGGAGGGGCCGGCCCAGTTTGGCCCAGCGCTTTCAGCGCCGGGAAAAGTGGGACCTCAAATCAAGTGCCGGAGGGACGACCCGCTCTCTCAAGCAACATCAGTGGCCATCCGCCGAACGTCGCGTTCTTAGAGGCTCGCCATCCAGCGGCAAGGTCGCGAACTCTGAGAGGGGCAAGACGATGCCAAGAGTCCCTAAGGCCGACCAGTCCGTTTTTCTCGAGATCCGTCAACAAATACGCCTTAACATTCCCCGGCAGCTGCGAGCTTTGCAATGTCTCCCGCACCTTCGCCACCAGCATCGTCCGCTGCAAATTCGATAGCCCGGGCCATCGGCGTGTTCTCGTTCCGCAACAACGCCACCCGCAACTCTCGGCGTAGAGACCATTGCGCATGATGGCAAATTGCCTCCACCAACGCTGCCGGTGCGCCAGAACGCCTCAAAGCTCGAATAACCAACCATTCCGTGAGCCACGGATTTTCGAAAGCGTGCACCACGCGCGCTTCCCCGTCCCGCAGCAGTTCTCCCGCTACGCGGCCCGAAGGCCGATGCGCCAAGGTCAACTTCTCACCCGAGGAAATGGTTTCCAGGCGATTGCAGAGCACCTCATCCGCTACCAATTTAAGATCCGCGGGAACCATCGGCGTGAGCGCGACCTGCATCACCTCCAAGGTGTACAACTGCCGGACGAGAGGCAGCGAAATGTGGCGTGGCGTCCTGGGATGCTCGACTAGGGGCCCGCTTCACCTTGCAATACTCCAATACGGACGCTTCAACAGACTCAACGCCAGATCTTCCGTTGGTGCGGAATCGTCATCCATGACGTTCGGGGTTTCTTTGTCAGAAGGGTTCGTGCCGAGAAGAACTTTGGATGGATGAACGGACGACTGCGTCTCGACCGGGTCCCGTGCGACGGCAGCCATCTTCACGTCGGTGATCGGAGGCCATTTTTGCCGGTTCCGTGCGGCCGCCGACTTATCTCGCGACCTGCCCAGCCGTCGCCTTCCGCGCCAGTTCCAGCGCGCCCAATACCGGCTCAACAACCGTTGGATTCACCGTGGCGTTGGGAAACTCGGCAACCAGATTATTGTAAAAGACCTGCCGCACCAGCGCCGACTGACGAAAGACTCCCCCCACCATGGCCACTGGGACGCTGCCCGCTCCAGAAAACAGTCGCCGCATGACACGTCTCGGGAGCTCCGCCAACTCCGTCCCAGCCCGAGTCAACACCGTGCGCGCTACGGTATCGCCCGAATTCGCCGCCGACAGCACCAATGGAAAAAGCGCAGAGAAATCGGGAGGAGGTGATGCATTGGCCATGCGCACCAGGTCGTTGAGAGAAGTCGCTTGCCAGGCTTTCTCGATGGCTGCGAGCAATCCCGGACGCTCGCCATTTTCTTGCGCGCGCAATACTGCGCCCACCGCCGTGCGGCCGATCCACTGGCCAGAGCCCTCATCGGAAACAGCAAACCCCCACCCGCCAGCTCTTGAGTTATGGCCACTGCCATCGCGTCCGTACGCGAACGAACCCGTACCAGCGCAGGTAACGACTCCCGGCCCGCTCCCGAACGCCGCCTGCAGCGCGATCACTGTGTCGCCGACCACTTGCACGCGGCAGGACACAAGCTCGGCCATCATGCGAGCAACCAAGTCGGATACCTCCGCCCGCCCCGCGCCCGAGGCGCCTACACACGCGCACTCAATTTGTGCTGGATCGACGCAGGCCGCGACACAAGCCTGGCGCACCGCGGCGTGCAATCCCTCCCGCGCGCGCGCCTCTCCCAGTCGGATGACGTTGCTCCCACCCGCTGTCGCCATGCCCAGCACAGATTTTCCGTCGCCGACCGCGCAAGTCGTCTTCGTCGCTCCGCCGTCAATGCCCAGGTAGATCGCCACGCGCTAGTTCTAACATACCCACGGAGAGAGGTGGCTGGACTTTTCACTTCCCGCGTTCGTGCATCGTGGTCATAATGAATGCGGTCGTCTTTTCGATCCCATTTAACGCCCGCCATCTGCATGGGACTCAACCATCTCGATCTCGCCATCATCGCGATCTATCTCGCTGGCATCACCCTTTTCGGCCTGCGCTTTCGCAAGCGCCAGCGCACGCTGCGGGACTACTTCCTCGCTGACCGCAACATCCCGTGGTGGGCGATTGCGCTTTCGATTGTGGCGGCTGAAACCAGCACGCTCACCATCATCAGCATCCCCGGCCTGGCCTACGACTCGAATCTCAAGTTCCTGCAGGTCGTTATGGGATACGTCGTCGGCCGCGTGATCATCAGCTTCGTGCTGCTTCCCCACTACTTTCGTGGCGATCTCTTCACCGCCTACGAATTGATCGAGCGACGTTTTGGAAAAGTCCTGCGCACACTGACGGCTTCGCTCTTTCTGCTCACAAGGGCGGCCGCCGAAGGCGTGCGCGTCTATGCGGTTTCCATCGTTGTGACGATCGCGCTCGGCACGGGCGAGATCGCCTCCATCGCCATCATCACTGCCCTCACGCTGATCTACACCTTCGAGGGCGGACTGGCCGCGGTCATTTGGACCGACGTGATCCAAACCGTGATTTATGTTGGCGGTACGTTGGTGGGCGTCTTCACCATCCTGCATCTCGTGCCGGGCGGTTGGAGTGCTATCCACGACTTGGCGGCCAGCGCGGGCAAACTCCAGGTCTTCGATTTCGCGCCCGATTTCTGGAAACCCTACACCTTCTGGGCAGGACTGATCGGCGGCGCCTTCTTAACTACCGCCAGCCATGGCACCGATCAACTGATCGTGCAACGACTTCTGGCTGCACGTACCCAGCGTCAATCGGTCACGGCCCTTCTTGCCAGCGGCGTCGCTATCTTCGCGCAGTTTGCGCTGTTCCTGATCGTAGGCATCATGCTTTGGGCGTACTACCAACTACCCTCGGCCACTTTCGGGAAGGCGGACTACATCTACCCCAAGTTCATCGTCAGCCGGCTGGCGCATGGTATCTCTGGATTGCTAGTGGCGGCGATCCTGGCGGCGGCCATGTCGAATCTCAGCGCTGCCCTCAACTCGTTGTCGTCCAGTTCGATGATGGATTTCTACCTCCGCCGCCATCCCCAAACCGATGACCGCAGACAGCTTCGACTTTCCCGCGTCTCGACGTTCTTGTGGGCGCTGGTCCTGTTCGGGTTGGCGATTCTGTCGCTGCACAAAGTCGCCCGCGTTATCGAAGTCGGACTGACCATTGCGTCGGTTGCCTACGGCGCACTGCTGGGCGCCTTCCTGCTGGGCGTCCTCACCAAACGTGCCAACCAGACTGGCGCGATGATTGGCATGCTCTTCGGATTCTGCACGGAACTTTACCTGTGGCTCGGGACCCGCGTGCCTTGGACCTGGTATGTGGCGATTGGCACAGCGGTGACGTTCGGAGTCGGATACGCTAGCAGTCGGCTGTCGGAAAGTCGAACTCCTGCCGTGTAGGTCTGCAGAGGTCACCAGAAATTCCCACCTTGATTCACTATTAGCCAACTCATCCCCTAAGTCATTGAAAAGCCGTTTGGTATATGTTAAAGGGAGCAAACAGGGTTGCGGGCGTCGCATGGGTTGCCCTTTAATTGCATTTGGAAGACCCTAGCGCGCACATTGATGGTCGGGTTGAGGGATGGGTCGGGTTGAGGCTTAAAAAGGTCATCCGGACGGTTCCGATACGGCCCGAAGGCTTCCTGTCGCGTTTTGTCGTCCACAAGCCAACAAGTTCGGGCATCCCTGAGGTGCAGAGAGCCACAGCTTGCGACTGACGGCTTTTGACCGCAGAGAGTCCAGAAACGCGAAGGACGCGAAGAATGCTTTGCGAACTTTGCGGCAACGGCGGCTAAGAACTTTGCTCCGCGCGCTCTGCGGACTTCCTCTGCGCTCTCTGCGGTTCGGGCCTTGGAAGTTTTCCCGTATACTCCATCTTCTCGATGTCTGCCTCGATTGCAGCCAAGGCTCCCCCTCAACTCGCGCGCGACCTGGGTGTCAGCCACGCTACCGCCATCGTTGTGGGTACGATTATCGGCAGCGGCATCTTCCTCGTCCCCTCGGAGATGATGCAAGCCGTCGGATCCGCCAAACTGGTTTACCTCGCCTGGTTTGTGGGCGGCCTGCTTTCATTCTTCGGCGCCCTCACCTACGCCGAACTAGGCGCGATGAAGCCCCAGGCCGGAGGCGAATACATCTACGTCCGCGACGCTTACGGTCCGCTCGGTGGTTTTCTTTATGCATGGACAACACTTCTCATCTCGAAGCCCGCGTCGATTGCAACGGTAACCCTGGGATTCGTGCGCATCCTGGGCACATTTTCGTTGTTTTCGTTTTTCTCCCAGCCTTTTCTGCTGAAGCCGCTGATAATCACTTACGGACAACTGGCCGCCATCACCGCCGCTGTTGCCATCTCGTTCCTGAACTACATCGGCGTGAAGAAAGCAGGAGAGTTCCAGCTGATCTTCACGCTGCTGAAAGTCGCCATCATCCTGGGCATTGTCGTCCTGTGTTTCGGATATCGCGGCGGCGCGGGGTGGAACAACTTCACCACTACCTTCATAGGCGCAAAAGGCGGAATCGTGGGATTCATGGCGGCGCTGGTGGCTGCGCTCTGGGCCTACGATGGATGGAACGACCTGAACCAGGTTGCCGGGGAAATCCACCATCCGGAGCGCAACATTCCGATCGCGTTGATTGTGGGCGTAGCAGTCGTAGGCGCTCTGTATGTGCTGGTAAATGCAGGAGTGCAATATGTACTGCCGACCGCCACAATCGCCGCGTCTCCGCGCCCCGCGTCTGATGCGGTGGCGCGGGTCGCCGGGGCGCTCGGCGCCAGTATCGTATCGGCGGGCATGGCGCTATCGATGCTGGTCACTCTCAACGGTACGACCATGAGTGGCGCGCGTGTGCCATTCGCCGCCGCTCGCGACGGGTACTTCTTCCCTTCGATCGCGGAAGTCCACCCACGCTTCCTGACACCTGCGCGCGCAATCCTGTTGCAGTTGTCTCTCGCGGTTGCGCTACTACTGCTGGGCGGCAATTTTCGCCAACTTTTTTCGCTCGCTATCTTCGCCGAATGGCTGTTTTACATGATCACCGGCAGCACTGTGTTCGTCTTCCGGCACCGCGAGCCCAACGGCAATCGTCCTTACCGCGCATGGGGATATCCCGTAGTGCCCGTCTTGTTTGTTCTAGCGTCGACCATCCTGCTTTACTACACCTTCACCGACAATTCGCGGAACTCCGCCGTAGGCTCTCTGGTGATACTGGCAGGCATCCCGGTTTTCTACTATTTTCGCTGGCGGCGTTCCTTGTAAGTTCGTGAAGCGCAAGCGCCGCGCCCGTTTTGGGCCGCCCTGCCACCTCGGGTACGAAGTGGTTACCAAGGTACACCAGCAACGGACACGTTTACCCCTCGTCCGATCTCTCGTACCGTAAGGCTTCCAACCCGTGCACTCTCCCCGGCCCGGGTTCCCCATTTGGAGAGTTGGAATGGCTACGCCGTACAGCGGACCACAGTTCGGGCTTCTTCCGGATCGGCGGATCAGTTGGCAGACACTGGCCACCAGCTATGGGATCGAACTCATGTTCATCCTGCTGCTGGTGAACATTGGGTTGCTCTTTCCGGAAAAACTGCAGTTGAAACAGAACTATCACCTTACCGAGTTGATTCCGCTGTCAGGGCACAAGCCGAAGCCGTTGCCTCGGCCGAAGACGCCGGCACTGCGCGCAAAGCTGCTTCCGGCCGTTCCGATCGCCACGCCGCATCTCGTTGTGCCACGTGAGATTCGCGCCAGGCGCCAGCCTGAGCCTGAGCCGGAGGCTCCCAAAGTGGCCTTAAACAATTTTCAAGCGCCGGAAATCAAGCAGATTCCCGGAGGGGCTCGTCCGCAACTCATTCATACCGGAGATTTTTCTACGGGAAGTTCGGCAACGGCGACACTCAACGTGCCTGCCCAGAAGGTGCAGACCGGAGGCTTTGGAGATCCCAACGGACTTAAGGGTGAAGGCAAGCCAGGGGCGCACCTGGTGGCTGCCAACGTCGGATCGTTCGAACTGCCTCAGGGACCCGGTTACGGAAACGGCACGGGCGGCTCAAGAGGCATGAGGGGAACTGTGGCCAGCGCGGGATTTGGAAACGGAGTCGCGATCGGCGGCAACGGCGATGGACGCAGCAACGGCCGTGGCAACGCTGTCGCGACCGGAGCTTTCGGTCAGCAGGAAGTTTCGCACGGTGGACCGAAGCCGCAACTCTCTGATTCAGGTTCTCCGAGCTCGCCGGTGGAGATCCTCTTCAAACCGAATCCGACGTATACCCAGGAGGCCCGCCAGCTTCGGCTGGAGGGAGAGGTTTTGCTGGAAGTGAGCTTTGGAGCCAGGGGACAGCTGCACGTGAATCGCGTGGTCCGCGGGCTCGGTCATGGGCTGGATGAAGCCGCCATCGCTGCTGCGAACCGGATGCGCTTCAAACCGGCGCAACGCAATGGTCAGGCGGTGGATTCCACCGCGGTCGTACACGTGGTTTTCCAGTTGGCGTATTGAAGCAACACTTGGCTTTTGAAGGAACATGGAGATACGAGTTATGCGCACCTTGAATTCGATGGTCACTGCTACCCTGCTGCTTTCGCTGAGTGCGGTAGCGCAGAATGCGGCCGATACCCAGCCGACTTTGCAGCCGGCCTCGGCCCAAACGTCCAGCCCGGCGCCGACGCCGGAGCAGGCACAACCTAAGGCAAACCAGCAGCCCGATCCCCCGCAGGCCGGACCGCAGCCTACCACCATGGATCAGGTGGTCGATCGCTTCGTGCTGCGCGAAAAAGGCCTGGTCAAGATGCTGCAGTCTCGTACGCCCGTGGTGGAGACCTATCTGCAGAACCTGACGCTCGATCCGGCGCTTGGTCCGGTGCCCCAGAACGACAGATATTTCCTGGGCCGCATGGACCTGAGCACGACCATCGATCGCAAGGATTACATCAAGGACGACCAGAGCATGGAAAAGCACCTGCTAGGCGGCTTCAGCAAGCTCTTCAAGGTGCAGTACCAGCCGCTCGGTTTTTCGTGGATGATCTTCGCCGATCGCAACGACTTTGATCGTCAGCACTATGAGTTCCGCTACGTGCGCCGCGAATTTCTGGGCGACGTGCGCTGTCTTGTATTCGATGTTACGCCCAAGAAGGGCACGGGCAACGGACGCTTCCTCGGCCGCGTCTGGATCGAGGATCAGGACTACAACATCGTCCGGCTCAACGGCACGTACGCGCCCCGGCCGCGCAACTCGTTCTTCTTTCACATGGACAGCTGGCGCTTGAACCTGATTCCGGGCTACTGGGTTCCGGCTTTCATCTATAGCGAAGAAGGCGACTTCAGCGCTGGAGCAAAGAATCAACTGGCCTTCAAGGCGCAGACCCGCATCTGGGGTTATGACCTGAAGAAAGACGGCCAGTCTGACGAACTCACCAACATTCGCGTCGACAGCGTGCAGGACAACAGTCCGACCGCGCAGGACGCTTCGCCACTAGCGGCTGAGCGCGAATGGCAGCAGCAGGCCGAAGACAACGTAGTCGAAAGACTGCAACGCGCCGGCTTGCTCGCTCCGGACGGCGAATTGGACAAAATTCTGCAGACGGTCGTTAATAACATCGAAGTCACCAACAACATCGATCTGCCCCGCCCGGTTCGGACGCGCGTGCTGTTGACGTCGCCGCTCGAGACTTTCAGCGTGGGCAACACCATCGTGATCAGCCGCGGGTTGGTCGACGTCCTCCCGGACGAGTCCAGCCTGGCGATGGCGCTTTCGCACGAGCTGGCGCACATCGTTCTCGGTCACAACCTGGGCGGTAAGTATGCTTTCAACGACCGCATGCTCTTCTCCGATGAAGCCACTTACCAGAACCTGGGCTTCAAACACATTCCGGAAGAGGAAGTGGCGGCCGACAAGAAAGCGATTGAACTGCTGAAGAACTCGCCCTACGCGCAAAAACTAGACGGCGCAGGGTTGTTCCTGAAAGCGCTCAACACGCGTGCCGGTGCACTGAACGCGCTGCTCACTGCTCACCTCGGGAACAACATGGGAGAAGCCGGCGCGGTGACTCGCATGACCGGTCTGATGACTTCGGCTCCGCAAATCGACTGGAACAAGCTCGACCAGATTGCCGCACTGCCGCTCGGGGGACGCGTCAAGCTGAATCCCTGGGACGACAAGGTGGAACTGATCAAGTCGCAGCCGGTGGCGATCACCTCGGCGCGCGACAAAATGCCGTTTGAGGTTACTCCGTTCTTCCCGCGGCTCATGCGCACGGGCAGCACGGACAGCACCAACACCAACGGCAACGCAGCCAACAGCGCCGCGAATGCACCTACCACTGCGGTCGAAACGAAGTCCGCTAACTAGTTCACTCGTTCGAGGTTGAAGGAAGCAAGGGCCGGGACCGGAAGCAATTCCGGAGTCCCGGCCTTTTTTAGCTACTGGCTAGCTCAATGCGCAAAAGGGATGCATCTATTTCGTGTGCACGACCAAGCTCATTCCGTGAACCGGCGGAACCGGGTGTTAGGAAAAGTCCGACAGGATTGTGGTGATGTCAAGAACAGTGGGGTCCTTCGACTCCGTTCGGCTAGCGCCTCACTTTGCCCAGGATGACCGGTTGGAGGAAGGTCGCCTTGCAAGACCGGACGGCAGAGTGCCGTCCCTTCCACGACAATGTGATCGATTCTTGCCAAACTCCTACTGCGCTCCCAGTCCGTCGTCTTTGTGGTAATTCGGATACGCCGGCCGCTTGTATTGCGGAGTGGGATGCTCTTTCAACAGCTGCAGCACAACCTCGACTGCTTTCTCCAGTTGCGGGTCGTGGCCTTGACGCACGGCGGCGGGATCGTAGTCCACGTCGTAGTCGGGGGCGATGCCGTGGTTCTCGACTTCCCAGTCTCCGTTCAGGCCGTAGAGGGCCCAGCGGGGAGCGGTTACGAAGCCGCCATCGAGCAGTTCGGGATAGCCTCCGATGCCGATCAGGCCGCCCCAGGTATTCTTCCCTACCAGCGGTCCGATGCCCGCTTTGCGGAAGTACCACGGCAGGGCGTCTCCCCCCGAGCCGGCTTCTTCGTTGATGATCATCACCTTGGGGCCGTAAATCGACTCCGAGGGACTGGTCCAGTCGGCGCCCTCGCGGGTCGCGACCTTACTGCGCAGAGGGCGGTTCAGAAAATCGACGATCCAGTCGGCCAGCTGGCCACCTTCGTTGAAGCGCTCGTCGATGATGACCGCCTCTTTCCCCACCTGTGCGAAGTAGTAGCGATTGAAACTGCTGTAACCCGCGCCCGCGGTGTTCGGCACGTAGACGTACCCGACGCGCCCTCCGGTCATTTGGTCGACCTTGCGGCGGTTGCTCTCGATCCAGTCGAAGCGGCGCAGGTTCGCCTCGTCGTCCACGGGAACAACCGTCACTTCGCGCGAACCCCTGCCATCGGGGCTGGAACCGACTTTGAGCAGCACCTGTTTGCCGGCAGTCTCTTCGAAGAAACTGTAGATGTTGTCGGAGGCGCGCAGTTCCCGGCCGTTAACCGCCAGGATGTAGTCGCCGGCTTTCACGTTGACGCCGGGCTGCGTTAAGGGGGCTTGCAATCCCGGGTTCCAGTTTTCGCCGTCGTACACCTTGGTGATTTGGTAGCGGCCGTTTTCCTGCGCGTAGTCGGCGCCTAGCAGTCCGCCTTTTATTTTTTTCGGCTGCGGGTTTTCTCCGCCACCGACGAACATGTGACCGACCGTCATCTCGCCCAGCGCTTCCTGAAACAGATATGTGAGTTCGCTGCGGGACGCGATACGGTCGAGGTAAGGCTCGTACTTCTTCGAAATTTTGTTCAGATCGAGGCCGTGATAGTGTGGGTCGTAGAAGAAATCGCGCTCGATGCGCCAGGTCTCGTGGTAGATCTGCTTCCACATGGCGCGCGGCTCCACGTAGACCTCCATCGCGTCCAGTTTGAGTGGGCCCTCGCCGGGCTTCGGAGGTCCGCTGCCGGTGGGAGGCTCGCCCGTGCCAGCCATCAGCCACTGCTCGCCTTTGCGATAGAGAATTTTCTCGCCGTTGAATGAGACGGCGTAGTCATTCACTTCGTCGAGGAACTTATCCACCTTGCGCTTTTCGAGTTCCCATTTGTAAATCGTCCCCTTCAAATTTTCCTGATCGTCCTCCGTAATGACCATAGGCCCTTCCGCGATGAAAAGGATGCCCGCCTTGCCGGCAGCCAGGTTCAAGTAGTTCCTCGCGGGAATAGGCAGCGCCAGGATGCGCTGCGAGATACCGTCGAAATCAATCTTCACGACGACCGGCTCTTCTTTCTTGTCTTTATCTTTATCTTTGTCCTTGTCGGCGTCGGCCGATTTGTCTTTGTCCTTGTTGTCTTTGCTTTTATCCTTCGCGTCCTTGGAGGTGTCTTTCGCTTTGTCCTTGTCGTCTTTCTTCTCGTCCTTGCCTTTCTCTTCGTCGCTCTCTGGAGCGAGCGGCGAGGCCTGGTCTTTCGCCAGAACCACCACGTAAATGCTGCGGGTAATTCGGCGGTTATTGCTGGACATATCAAAGCCCACAGCGGCGGGTCCCAGGTCGGTGCTGGCGGCGAAATACAGATATTTTCCGTTCTTGTCGAAGCACGGATAGAGCGCGTCGCTCATGCCGTCGGTGACCTGGAACGTTTTACCCTGCTCCATCGAGTAAACAAAGATGGCATGGAAGTGGCTGGGGAGTTGCTTGGTGTAGACGATCCACTTGCTGTCGGGCGACCAGCTGTGGTTGAAACTGGGGCCCTCGTAGTAGTCGCTGTCCACCTTCACAGGAGTTCCCTTCTCCAGGTCGACGTACCAGAGGTTCAACCGCTTATCGCTGTAGGCCATTTTCTTGCTGTCGGGCGACCACACCGGCGCGTAGAAGAACGACGGCGGAGTTCCCAGGTTGACCTCCTTGATGTCGCCCTGGCCGTTCTGGGCGCGAATTTCCAGGTTGTATTCGCCGGACGCATCGGAGAAATACGCGACTGACTTGCCATCGGGGGACCATGAAGGATCGCGCTCGGCTACTGCGGCCGTGCGCGTCAGGTTGCGGATGTCGCCCTTGTCGGAAGGCACGGTGAAGATCTCGCCCCAGGCTTCCATCACGGCGCGCGCGCCGCTGGGAGAGATTCCGAAGCTGCGAATGCGCTTGGGTTCGACCTTGACGAAATGCGGTCGGACCTGGGGGAAGTCGCCTTGCACGCGCACGTTGACCGTCTTGGTCTGGTGACTGGCGAGATCGTAGAGCTTCAACCCGCCGAACTGCTCGATGATGATGGAGTCAGGTCCGGCCGAAGCCGATTTGAAATCCAGGCCGTCGCTCCTGACGGCCTCACTCACCTGCTTGGACCTCGTGTCATAGGCGAACAGGCTGATGGCGCCGTTTCGATCGGAGAGGAAGTAGACGGTATCTCCCACCCACATAGGATTGAAGTCGTTGGAGTTCTCGCGGGGAACCTTCTCGATGTGGGAGTCCTTCAGATCGGCGATCCAGATGGGCGTGGTTTGGCCTCCGCGATAACGCTTCCATGCGGGCTGCCACTGTCCGTGCGGGACGTAGGCTACGTGTCTGCCGTCCGGCGATAAGGCGGCGTCGGCGACTACAGGAAGCGGATACTCGGTCGGAAAACTGCCGTCGACTGCGACCGAAAACAGTTTGCCGTGGAAGTGATACGAACTTGATCGCGCGGATAGAAAGAGAACGTTCTTGCCATCGGCCGTCCAGCCTGCGACCTCGTCCTGTCCCGGGTGATAGGTGAGGCGCTTGGGGACGCCTCCGGCTGCTGGCACGACAAAAACGTCCGGATTTCCGTCGTATTCTCCGGTGAATGCCACCCAGTTTCCGTCTGGAGAGAAGGCAGGTGTGGTCTCCGTGCCAAGGCCGGAGGTCAGGCGGCGGGCGTCGCCCCCGTCACGACCCACGATCCAGAGGTTACCGCCGTAGTTGAAGACGATTTGCGTCTTGCTGACGGCGGGCTTCCTGAGCAGGAGTGGTGGATTGTTCTGGCAAAAGGCTGAGGAAACGAACACGACCAGGCAGACGAAGCACTTGCGCATGCCGAAGGCTCCTCGAAAGGCGACCGGAATGTTAGTGCGGGCGCGGGGAGGAGGTCAACATGAGGGGTGGGTCAGCGTCAGAACGAGTTCAGAAGGAGTAGGGAACGAAATGGCGACCGACCGAAACAATTACCTTGGTACCCAGTCCTATTTCTCCAAGAATTCACACAATATTGATCTTCCCGTAAGAATTCGGTAGCACACTAAAAGGTGCAGAAACTAACTGTTTCGAGCCCTGCCCTGGAGGTTGCTCAATGCGCAAGTTGACCATTGTCTTCTTCGACGCGGGCGGAGGCCATCGCAACGCCGCCGAAGCACTGAAGAGTTCTCTGGAAACGCAGCCGCAGCCATGGAATGTTCGCCTCCTCAACCTGCAGGAGCAGCTCGATTCGATCGACGTCATCCGGCGCGCCACCGGGATCCGCATTCAGGAAGGCTACAACCTCATCCTGCGTAAAGGATGGACGCGACCTACACCACAGCTTCTGGTCTTGTTGCGCGGATTGGTGCGGCTTTATCACGGGCGTGTGGTGTCGGTGCTCGAAACATATTGGCGGCAGAACCCAACCGATCTGGTGCTTTCGGTAATTCCGCTATTCAATCGCGCGCTGGCCGAAAGCATCTGTCGTGCCACGCCGCAGACCGCATTCGCGACCCTGCTCACCGACCTGGCGGATTGCCCACCGCATTTCTGGATCGAGCCGGAATCGGAATTCCTGATTTGTGGAACGGAGCGCGCCGAACAACAGGCGCTGGAGACGGGGCACGCCCGGCATCGCGTGTTCAGGACCTCGGGCATGATCCTGAAGCCAAAGTTTTACGAGAAACCTTCGGTCGATGTGGTTGCGGAACGAAAGCGGATGGGGCTTGATCCCGGACTGCCCACTGGAATCGTGATGTTTGGCGGCCATGGGGCGCCGGTCATGCTGGAAATCGCGAAACGCCTCAATGCGGGCATGCAACGCGTTCAGCTGATCATGATCTGTGGACACAATGAAAAACTTCGCGCCGACCTGCATGCCATGCAGACCAAGGCTCCGACGCTGGTGGAGGGATTCACGCCGAACGTTGCGGACTACATGTCGCTGGCTGATTTCTTTATCGGGAAGCCGGGGCCGGGTAGCATTAGTGAAGCGTTGCAATTCCACTTGCCGGTGATTGTGGAGCGAAACCAGCGAACGATGCCACAGGAGCGCTACAACACAGAATGGGTTGCCGAGAAGCGCCTGGGCGTCGTGCTACCCAGCTTTGGGGACATCGCGCAGGGGGTCGAGCAGCTACTGCGGCCGGAAACCTTCCCCGAACTGCGCGCCAACGCTCGCGCGTATTCGAACCGGGCGCTGTTCGAGATTCCTTCGATTCTGGATGAAGTGCTGGAACGGCACGTGCCCGGTTCGGTACCGGTATCTTCGGCCTACACAGATTCGCAAACTGTCGGGCGCGGGGCCGCTTGGGCGGGTTCGACCTAGACGGAGCTTCGGCTTTGTGTTATGAGGGCGGCGCAGCGCCGTAGGTCTCGGCAAGTTCCGAGGTTAGCCCGTTGCCGCGAGCGATCTGCGCATAGAGGCGCCCGCTGTCGCGAATCGTTCTGTCCTGTGTTTCCGGATCCAACTTCACCAGCCCGAAGCGCAGCTTCCATCCCTCGGTCCATTCGAAGTTGTCGGTCAAGGTCCAGTGGAAGTAACCGCGGATATCGTGTCCTTCGCGGATCAGGCTGTGCAGTTCCTTGACCACGTTCACGATCAACCACGGCCGGATGCGGTCCTGCGCGTCGGGAACGCCGTTTTCCAGGATGTAGATCGGTTTACGCAGCCGCAGCACGCGCTCAACGGCCACGCGCACCGCTTTCGGGAAGGCCTCGCCATAGGGGCGCTCGACGCCGGGGTCTCCTTGCGGGACGTCTTCGGGCACGAAGATTCGTGCAAATAGATGGGCTACGTTGCGCAGATCAAAAGCAACGTGCAGGCGGTTATAGACATTCAGGCCGACGAAGTCACAGGCGCCTTTGACCTCACCAGCGTTGCCGTCGAGCAGGCTGAGCGGAAACTGAAGGTGGCCGTGTTCGACCAGGCGAAGGAATGTTTCGTTAAAGGTCTCGTTGAGGAGGTGCGCTACCCAGCGATCGAGCATCGTGGCCAGCGGATGAAACACGACGTAATGCTGTGCCCACCCCACTTGCGCGTCGGGCTGCAGTTCATGAATGGCGCGATAGGCGCGAAGATGGCACTGGGCGAGCACACTGGTCACGCGAATCGCAGTGCTGATTTGTCCGGTTTTGCCCGGCGGGAATTCCCCCAGCACATATCCCGAGGCCGCGTACACGTTGGGCTCGTTGAACGTGACCCAGCAGTTACACAAGTCAACTAACGCCCCAACTACATGGCGCGTAAATCGTTCGAACAGGACGGGGGCATCGGGGCGAAGAAAGGCACCTTTCTCCTCAAACCAGCGCGGATTGGTGAAATGATGCAGGCAGACAATCGGACGTATGCCACGTTGCGTCAACGCTGCCAGCAACTCGCGGTAGCGCTCCAGGGCCACGGGGTCCCATCGGCCTTCTTCCGGCTCAATGCGGCTCCACTCCACGGAGAGGCGCAGAGCATTGATTCCGAGATCGCGTGCCAGGTCGAAGTCTCGCTCCGCGTTTACCCACCAGTCGCAGGCGGCACCACTGCGGTCACCGGACTTGATCCGACCCAGTCGTTCCCAGTCGGCCCACTGGCTGTTTTCGTTGCAGCCTTCGACTTGGTAGGAGGCGGTGGAAACGCCCCAAAGGAAGTTCTTCGGAAAAACTAAGCGCGAATTGGTCAAGCCCGTCTGGGTCAATGGATGCGGGGATTTCACTTGCAAAGATCCATAAGCATTGTAAACGGAACTGCAGTTTCAAGAAGCTCTGCTGACAGCGAGCTTCCAACCTTAGGTAACCGCGGACAATTGCCCATCAGGCCATGACTGCATTATCGTCGGACGCCGAAGATTCTCAACTGCGACTGAAGATCTCGGGAAAGGTGGCAGAGGCAGCCTGCGCCGTACTCTCCGGCACTGTTCGGAGTCTCCCTCAGCCGCAGTAACTGACCTCATCGCCCTGTAAACTTGCTCCCGCGACCCAAGCACACGCGGCCCGGGAGCAAGTTTACAGGGCGA
>Ga0137418_10000339_pt1 | contig 40856 bp, 26 predicted proteins | sample CZODoug3_1_2_16f_FD_122242 | JGI IMG/M metagenome (GOLD analysis project Ga0137418, IMG submission 122242) | Vadose zone soil fungal communities from Angelo Coast Range Reserve, California, USA - CZODoug3_1_2_16fungal (Hybrid Assembly) | ecosystem: Environmental > Terrestrial > Soil > Vadose...
TCGAAAGCACAGGTCTGGAATCTCCTCAAGAGCATCGAAACTGCGATCACGCAATCCTCACGAGAATTGCGTTGCGCATACAGGTATCCGTCTGTCGCTACCGCACAAGTGGAAAGTCCGACTGGCGTACGATCCGCTCGCGTGCGCGACCTGAGTATTGCGGGAGCCTACCTGGCAATGCCCAATCCGTTCTCCAAAAGTGCTTCGATTCTAATCAAAATCAGTACGCAAAGGGAGTTCTTCCAAGCCGATGCCACGGTCGCGCACTCGAGCTATGGACTCGGGATGGGAGTGATGTTCAATGCGGTTAGCCCACCATTTCTGATTGTGTTACAGCAGTGGTTATCGCAGGCGCAAAAGGAGATTACGCAGCATAGTTAGACCTCGGCGCGGCACCGAACATCCCGAGGTAAATGGGATAGTGCACCACCGAGTACGATTATAGGGATGCTACCTTAAAAGCTGATGGATGTCTCAAAAGTTTCGACCACCTGCAGTGTGTGCTCGTTAAAAATCACAAATTCGGCATCACTCTGTCGTGATAGCTCATCGACGCGCTTCTTCGCCGATTCGATGTCGTGAGCAGCCTCCACCCACACGAAGTTGTTGTCTTCTTTCTTCACAATATCGTAAGAAGGCACGGTCACTATCGCCACAGCTCCCAAGAATCCGACTTCTCCAAACCTACAGTAGCAGCGGGCTGTCTCGTCGATACAACCCTCCCATCGGAATGCTAAACGGACAGCCCGCGCATGTTCCGGCACATAGCGTATGCAACGGGCGAATATTGGCAATCAGGTGAATACCCTCATTGGGGTTCGGGATAATTCCCGGAGCACATGGCGTCGATTCGACCATCGTCGGCTACTATCGCAGAAAGGATTTCGTCTAAGTCGCCCGAGTCCGCAACGGATTTGTGCCACCAATCCGCGGGTTCAGATGATGTTAGATGTTATAAGTACCAGAACCGAAGAAAGTAAAAACTACGAAGGCCTGGAAGAATTTGCGGGCTCCAGCGTAGGTCTCGAATTGTCCAGCAAGCCTTAAACCTCGGTGCCTGTGAAACATGCAGGCATGGTACAAGGAATGCAAATCTTTACGCCAGAATCTTGAATGAGATATTTCACCCATATACGAAACTCCTGTCTCTTTAAGCTCAAACCTGGGCGTGGATTACGATGCAGACATTCGGCTATGACATACTAAAGAAAGACTCTGTGGGCGCTCCGATTTGGCTTGAGGCCGTACGTGATTTCGATACAGCAAAGAGACGCGTGGCAGAATTAGCCGAGAACTCTCCGGGTGAATATGTTGTTTTCTGCGAGCAAACGGCCCAAATTGTGGAAAGATTCGTTTTAGCTTGATTCGGTCGGGCCTGTGTTATTTACCGTCGTTTACCCAAGGGAAAGTTTGCTAGGAATAGAAGCTCTGCTTCAAATGGGCAATCGCGTCTACAGCGCCGAGAAGCGTCTTGGCGGCATCGTTCTTTGAAATGAATCCCTGAAAGCCCCGTCTCACTGATGGCTGCGGCAACTTTCCGAACAACTCCCCCATCCGACGCGACATTTGTAAGTTCGTTCTGTACAAGGAAATGACGCGCGATGTATTGTGTCGGGTGAAAAATAATCTTCACCTATGGGACTTCCTACATGATTGCGTTGTGTGTTTATGGTGTGCGCGTAAAGCAGAGACACGGACTCACTTTGTCCGCGCTTGTCTTGACCGCGGCTCTGTCTTGCGCACAGAGCGGTAAAGGCCAAGAGTCGCCTACCGCCAAGCCTATTGCTTCGGCCCCGGCCACGACCGAACAGATACAGGCTGGTAAGAGTTTGTTCGCGTCGCAATGCGGCTTCTGCCACGGACGCGACGCCGGTGGAGGCGAAAGCGGCCCGGACCTGACGGCGTCGGCGCTCGTTGAGCAAGACGCGCATGGAGACAAAATCGGACTGGCGGTTCGGAACGGGAGGCTTGCCAAAGGGATGCCGGCGTTTAGCAATATAGACGATCAACAACTCGCGGCGTTGGTTGCATTCATCCATGACCGTAAGGCAAACGCAAAGGAAGGCCGCCGACGTACCGTTGATGTTGCCGACCTGCAGACCGGAAACGCCGAGGCTGGGATGCGTTATTTCAATGGCGCCGGCGGATGCGCAAAATGTCATTCGTCGACCGGCGATCTGGCCGGCATCGGCGGCAAGCTCCAAGGATTAGAACTTTTGAAGCGTATGCTCTACCGGGAGGCTGAAACTGCTCCTAACGGACGCGCGGCCGAGTCCAGTAACGCGACACCAACTGTTGCAGTCACGCTTCCTTCCGGGCAGACCGTAACAGGGAAATTAGCATACCGCGACGAATTCACGATCGGACTGCTTGATCCATCCGGATGGTATCGATCCTGGCCTGTCACCCAGGTGAAATTCACAGTTACAGATCCGCTCGAAGCGCACATCGCGCAATTAGGTAAGTATACGGACGAAGATATTCACAATGTCTTGGCGTATCTCCAAACATTGCGCTAGAGCGACTTGGTTATAGAAACTTGCGAGGCGTTGTTGCCGGACGCTTCTCGGATGAGGTGGCGCAAGAATGAAGTTCGTGAAGCTTTTTTTCCTCGCAGCGTTGCTGGTTCAGGCGTCGGCGTTCTGCAGTCTGGCTTCTGCTCAAGGGCTTGAGCCTGCCGCACTCGTGAAACCGACACCGGACAGTTGGCCCCTATATCACGGCGATTATTCGGGCCAGCGTCACAGCCATTTGAGTCAGATTACTCCGGCTAACGTAGGTGAGCTAACGCTTGCCTGGGCCTTTCAAACCGGCCAGGCGACCCAAATCAAGTCTTCTCCGCTCGTCGCGAACGGAATTTTGTACTTCTCGATACCCGATCACGTCTGGGCGGTTGATGCGCGGACGGGCGCGCAGGTTTGGCACTATACGTATCCTCCCAACGAGGGCTTGCACATCGGCCATCGCGGCGTTGCCTTGTACAAAGATTCCGTGTATGTCACGACCCCGGACGATCACCTCGTCTGCCTCGATGCGAGAGATGGCACGGTCAAATGGAACGTCATTCTAGCGGACGTGAAGGAGGGCTATTGGACATCGGTGGCACCCCTTATCGTGCGGGATCACGTGCTCGTGGGCCTTTCCGGAGATTTCGACAACATCCCTGGAATGCTGAAGTCACTTGATGCGGAAACGGGCCAGACACAATGGACGTTTTACAGCACGGCTCAGCCGGGCACCGCCGGAAACCCGAGTGGCGGCGCGACCGGCGGCAACATGTGGATCACGGGAACATATGACCCAGAGCTGAACCTGGTGTTCGTGGGAACGGGGAATCCTACTCCGGTACTGGCAGCACAAACCCGCCCCGGGGACAATCCGTGGACTTGCAGCATCGTGGCGCTGAACCCGGACACTGGGAAATTCGTTTGGGGATTTCAAGCGACACCACACGACACGCATGACTGGGATGCCGTGGAGGTTCCCGTTCTCGTGGACGGAACCTTTAATGGCTCTCCTAAGAAGATGCTGCTGCAAGCTTCGCGCAACGGTTATTTCTTCGTGCTCGATCGCACGAACGGAACGGATCTTCTGACGAGTGCTTTTGCCGCGGTTAACTGGTCGAAGGGCGTCGATAAGGACGGCCGTCCCATGCACAACCCGGAAAAGGACCCAGCGCGAGATGGCCGCTTGGTTGCGCCGGATGAGGGTGGAGCGACGAATTATCGTTCGCCTAGTTTCGATGCAAAGACAGGTTTGCTGGTGGTTAGCTCGCGGGACGCCTATGGAATTTATTTCTCCAAACCGGAGCACGGTACGGTCGGCTGGGCCGGCGCCGATTACGGGGTGTACGGAAAAGCGGTGCTGCGAGCGATCGACTATCGCACCGGGAAAATTCGGTGGAACCATGATCTAGGTGGTGGTTGGGCTTCGGCGGGAGTTCTTACAACGGATTCGGGTTTGAGCTTCACCGGCGATTCCGTCCGAAATGTTATAGCCCTGCGCACCAGTGATGGTGCGACGCTCTGGCATTCTGCCATCGGACACGTGGGAAACTCTCCGATTACGTATCAGCTGGACGGCCGGCAGTACGTGATTGTCGCAAGCGGGGGAGAGCTGTTCGCGTGGGCGCTGCCCGAGAAATCTGTGGAGCAAAGCAGGTCCGGCGCGCATAGGTAATGAATGCCCTGCCTTTCTTGCAGCTACGTACAGCCTGTACAGATTAGCTCCCAGTCCGTTTCATATAGCGGGTACTAATAGGCTGAATTCAGACGATCGGGCTTGACGGCTGATTACTTCGGGTCTAGCTTATTGGAAGCAGTGAATCTTCCCCTTCATATCATTCTTCCCAAAGGTGTAGCTGCGTCGATTTTCCCTGAGCGGGAGCGCTATGCCTACAAGCACCCTTGCAGTGAGCGATGCGGTTTACCGGACGCTCATTGAGTCCGCGCCGGACGGAATCGTAATTGTCGGACCGGAAGGCCGCATTGTGGCGGTGAACTCCCAGACCGAGAAGCTCTTCGGCTATGACCGGTCCGAGCTAATCAGTAAGCCTATCGAGACCCTGATACCAGAACGGTTCCGCGGAAAACATCGCGGCCACCGCGCAGGATTCATGAGCAGCCCGCAACTGAGGCCCATGGGGGCTGGGCTGGAGCTCCACGGATTACGCAAGGACGGCACCGAGTTCCCCGTCGAAATCAGCCTTAGCTCAGTGGAGAGCCCAAACGGGGTTCTGGTCAGCGCCGTGATCCGTGACATTACGGATCGGAAGCGAGCCGAAGAGCTTTTTCGCGGCTTGCTGGATTCCGCACCCGATGCGATGGTGGTGGTAGATAACACGGGCCGCATCGTTCTGGTCAATTCGCAAACGGAGAAGCTCTTTGGCTACCATCGCGACGAGTTGCTCAGGCAGCCCGTCGAGGCGTTGATTCCTGAGCGCTTTTGGTCGCAGCATCGTCATCACCGAACCTCGTACACAGAGCATGCGCAATTTCGGCCCATGGGCGTAGGCCTCGAGCTCTACGGCATGCGTAAGGACGGCACGGAATTTCCGCTAGAGATCAGCCTAAGTCCCCAGAAGACAAAGGATGGTGTGCTTATCTCCAGCACGATTCGCGACATCACCGATCGCAAGAAGGTGGAAGACGCCCTGCGGCAGTCGGAAGCCAGCTTCCGCGCTTTGGTGGAGGGAAATTATGGGGTGTGCCGTGTGGGACTGGACGGCACATTGTTGATGGTGAACCAGGCGCTGGTAGAGTTGCTCGGCTATGCATCGCAGGCTGAGTTGCTAACTCTGAATCTTGCAACCCAAGTTTTTCCGCCTGGAGAATTCTCCATTTCACTTTTCAATCCGCCAGGACGAAACAAGCAGTTCACGCGGATTGAATCGAAATGGAAGAGCAAAGATGGCAAGGACATCCATGTGGAGCTGAGCGGGCGGGTGATTTCGGATGACGCTGAAAATCCGGTGTGCGTGGAAATTATGGTGGAAGACGTCTCTCGGCAGCGTTCGATGGAGCAGCGGCTACGACACGTGCAGAAGATGGAGGCAATCGGGCGGCTGGCAGGCGGAATTGCGCACGATTTCAATAACGTTCTAGGCGTGGTCTACGGGTATTGCAACATGCTGATGGATAAGCTGGGCTGCGATCACGAGCTGTATCCGATGGCAGCGCACATTGGCAAGTCTGTGCAGCGAGGATCTACGCTCACAAGACAACTCCTGGCGTTCAGCCGTCAACAGGTTTTGCAACCGCAGGTAATCGACATCAATGCGCACTTCAAAGGCTTCGAGGGACTGTTGCGGCGCGTTATCGGAGAGGATATCCAGCTGGCAGTTATGGCGCGCCATGCGGACCTCTTTCTGCGCGCTGATTCTGATCAGCTCGAGCAAGTGATCATGAATCTGGTTGTGAACGCGCGCGATGCAATGCCGACCGGAGGCAGATTGACGATCGAGACCGCCGAGATTTCGATCGACGAGGAGTATTGCGGCCGCAATCCTGAAGCTAAGCCCGGTGATTACGTGATGATCGCGATCACCGATACGGGTTGCGGAATGAACCGCGAGACCCTCGCGCGCGTTTTTGAACCCTTTTTCACCACCAAAGAGACGGGCAAGGGCACCGGACTCGGATTAGCTACGGTCTACGGGATCGTGAAGCAAAGCGGCGGCCACGTGACGGTTTATAGCGAAGTCGCCCATGGTACGACTTTCAAGATACTCATGCCGCGGTCGCGGGAAAGAGCTGCGCAGCCAGAATCGATGCAGCGCGAGACTACCGCCGCGGGCGGCACAGAGTTGATTCTGCTGGTGGAGGATGAGGAGGCTCTTCGCGCAGTGATGAGGAGCTACCTGCAAAACAAAGGTTATGCGGTGTTGGAGGCCGCCGATCCGAGCGAAGCGATGGAAGTAACCGAGGGTGCCCCGCGGGCGCCCGATCTTCTCATCACGGATGTGGTGCTTCCGCAAACCAGTGGCGTGAAGCTGGCGCAACGCCTTGCAAGAACCTTCCCAAAACTGAAGGTGTTGTACGTGTCCGGCTACACAGCGGATGCGATCGTGCACCATGGGGGGCATGGCTCCGATTTTGTATTTCTCTCGAAACCCTTTTCGCTAAACACTCTCGGCCACAAGGTGCGCTCGGCGCTGGACACGGAACCTGTTTCCGCGGAATCGCCGGAGTCGGCGCGCGCAAGAACATAGATCACATCTTTGACGACACGGCGACGGCTTAGACTACCGACGTCAGGAGATCGGGCAGGGTAGTTGGGCTTGTGGAGGCCGTGCCGCGTGGCGTGGCTGGCCCGATGACCAGAGCTCGCGTGTGGCCTTCAAACCAGACGAGGAACGAGGACTGATTGGCTCCAGGGAGGCGCTGCTGATTCAGCCAGTTATAGTAGGCGCCCATGTCGGCGTCTACGAGCGAACCGATGGGATCGAGTTCCGCCGGCTCTAGCGTTGCGGCAAGCAATTCGTTCATGGGCTTTTGACGCTGGCGCGGCGCGAAACGCACTAACAGAGTGAGCGGTTGCGCGCGCCGCAACGCTTCGCGGGCCGTCCACTGCGCGAATGTGGTGCTAAAGATTTGTGTGCCGGAGCCTTCGGTGAGCATTTTGACGCGGAAGCGGTCGAGCACTTCATCGCCGGTGCTGAAGGCGAGATCTGCGGGACGCAACTGCGCCAGTCTGGTGCGCAACGCCTCGGGGCCCATTCCGGGGCGATTGATTTCCGCGCGCATTTTGCCGAGCAATGCTGCGCGCGCGGGCTCCAGGGCGGCGTAAGAGACGGTGGTCAACGCGGTGTCGCACTCGGTTTGCTTTCCGCCATCGATGTACCAGTGAGCGTAAGGCGCGGGATGCGCTTTCGCTCTGGCAGCGACAGCATCGAGGAGCATATGCAAACCATTTACGGGATTGACCTGACTGTAATACGCACCATGGGCGCGCAGTTTGCGAAAGAGCGGCTCCTGATAGGAGGCAACGCCCTGGCCGACTACAGTAATGCCCAGGCGAGGCGCGGAGGGTGTCTCCGGAGGGACTGCCGCGTGCAAGCGGCCGGCATACGCCAAGGCCGCAGCGCGAAACGCGTCGAGCTGATGCGTGGTCCAGAGATAGGAAGATAGCTGCTCGACGAATTGGGCGGGCGCGTTGATCCAGTCGAACTTTTCGAGCGCGGACGAAAGATGGATCTGAGCGAAACCTTGCAACCACTCTTGCAACTGCTCGGCTGACAAGGAACTCAGGTTGGCCAGTTCCCTTTCCAGGGCTCCGCGTTCGGCGGGAAACTTGTAGTCGTACTCGATGCTCTCGCGCAGCAGGCTGGGCAGGAAACTCAGCGGCAATCGCTGGAGCACGGCGATGTAATTCGTGACCAGCCTTCTTGCTTCCGGCGGGTAACCGCTGAATTGCTCCGGTTTGAGGTCATGCGGCAACATGGCGTTTACAGAAGCTCCGCGATGGGCTTGCCCTGCGCGAAGGATGGCGAGAAGCCAAGGACTGAGCCGAGCGTCGGGACCAGATCGGTCGATTGCATCGGGCGATCGTAAACTACGCCTTCACGAATGCCGGGACCCAGCGCCATCATCCACGTGGTGCGAGAGAGGGCATCACCGGTGCGGTGGTGCTGGAAGCCGTTTCCGCCGGAGTCGTCGTCCGAGTCGCGGCCAAAGTCCGGCAGGATGAAGAGCGTGGTGTTGCCCGCATATTCGGGCTCGCTTTGGATGGCTTTCCACATTTCGGCGCAAAGGCGGTCGGTGCGACGAATGCCCTCGATGTAGAGGGAATATGCTCCGGCGTGCGCGATATCGATGTCGTGCATGGTAATCCACAGCAGGCTGGGCGCGAGCTGGCGCATCAGGCGGCGCGCGATATAGACGGAGAGCTCGTCGGGGCTGGATAACGTCAGCGCGTGCGCTTTGAAGTCGTCGACCGAAAGCTTGAGCATCATCTGCAGCTGCTGCAATTGAAATTCGTTGCCGCCGAGGGACGGCGCGTACAGCGGAGTTTCGTAATTGTCACGCAGCAGGTGCTCGTAATCCGTGGCGCGGCCAGACATTGCCGCGGTCAGCAGATGCTTGGGGAGAATAACGCTGGCGCCGAACCCAGGACCGTAGGCGCGATTATTGCTTTCGCCGATGCGGTTGAAGCCGTTGCTCGGCGCGACGACCCAGGCGTCCGTGGAAGGGCGCTTCAGGTCTTTGCGGAAATACTCGAAGACGGTGGGGTGCTCCGGCGGGAGCGAAGCGAAATTGTTGATGGTCTCGTAGACGCCTGTGGCGAGGCTTGCCGTCGCGACGTAATGGCCAAGGATTCCGCGGTTCACTACCTGAGTGAAAAAAGTGGATTGGGGAATCAGCTCTCGCATCAGGTGCGGAATGTTTTCCTGTCCCTCGGGAGCAAACGTCTCCTGATCGCGCGCGCCACCACCGAACGTGATGACGACAACTTTTCTCTTTTTGGCGGGAATGCCGGCCAGGGCGACTGGGTTGCGCAGCAGCGTGCTTCCCAAAGCCATGGCTGCGCCGGTGCGCAAGAACTCGCGCCGGCTCCAAGCGAGCTGGCGAGCAAGCTCCTGGTGAGTCGCTGAAAACTGGGGACTCATTTAGAAATCCGCGTGAGCGTAAACGTACGATGCATAGTCGGCGAAGTCAAGGTTTGCTGCCACATACGGGTCACGGCCGTCCTGGCTGGACGTCTTTTGCGGCGTAAACGAATTGGCGGACTTCGGCACGCTGTTTGTCCAGGTCGGCCAGGTGCTGCTCGCGCAATTTTTGGTAGACCTGAAGCTGTTCCTGAGCTTTGTCCTTTTCGCCGGTATGCACGTAGGCCTGGCCGAGGCGATAGTGTGCGTCGGCCAAATCGGAGTTCAATTCGAGCGCGCGCTGGTATTCGGGAATGGCTTCCAAGTATTTCTGTTGGTCGGAGTGGAGATTGCCCAATTGCAGGTGTGCTTCGGCGAGGGATGGATCGAGGGCGATGGCTTTTTTCAGGAGTGCGCTGATTTGCGCGAGGCCGATACTCGAATCCTGCGCGCGCTTCCCTTTCCAGAGACTCATAGCGTAGTAATACTGCGCGCGCCCATTCTTGGGCTGCTGCTCAGCGAAGCGGCGAAAGCGCGCGATGACCTCTTCGGCTTGACTGGGCGAGCTGTCGTTGGCGCGAGAAAGAAAAGGATAGACGCGCGGGTCGGCGGGGGTAAGGTCGGCGGCGTGCAGCAAGGATTTGACCGCATTGTCATAATTGCCGCGCGAATAGTATGCGATGCCCAAGCCGATGGCCATGCGCGCCGAAGTTGGATAGCGCTCGGCGGCTTTCTCGAAAATAGTGATCGCGGGATCCAGCGTGCGGTGCAGTAGCAGCTCGCTGCCCCAATCGAAAAGATTGCCTTCGCTGGGATCGAGGTGCGCGGCGAGCTCGTATTCGTTGGCGGCGGCGACAAATTTGCCGTCCTTTTCTTCCACTTCGCCTAGCAGGTTGTGCAGCTCGGCGGAGTCCTTTTGTTTCAGGAGGGTTTGGAGAAGCTTGCGCGCGTCGAGCAAGCGATTGCTGACGATGTAGGCGAGGGCGAGGTCGTAGCCGTTGTCGTACGCGCTGGGATTGATGCGCTGGGCTTGCTCGAGATACGGCATCGCAGCAGCAACTTTTCCCGCGCGAACGTATAGTTCGCCCAGATTGTGATTGGCGTCGTAGTTCTGCGGCTCGAGCTCGAGAGCCTTCTTGAACTCCGCTTCCGCGGGTTGCAATTTTCCAAGTTGCACGAGGTTAATCGCGAGATTCATTCGCGCGCTCGCGGAACCTGGCTTGAGGCGAACGGCCTTTTCCAAATGTGTCGAGGCTTTGGCGTCTTGAGACTGCGCCGCATAGACCATGCCGAGCAATTCGTGCACCTCGAAACTTTCGGGGACCTCGCGGAGAAGCACCTCCAGAGCCGTGGCAGCCTCTGGCAAGCGCCCGGACTCGTATTGAGCCACCGCGGCTTGGAACTGGCGGTCAAGGCGTTCTGTAGCGCTTGGGGCGGCCTCTTGCGCGCGCGCGCAGCATGCTAGAAGCAGAAGCACGAAACAAAACAACTTGATTCTATGCATCACGGTTCTTGAATTTTAGCACCGCTACTTGGCAGTCGCGGAGCCTGGACTGCAAAAGAAAAAGGCGTTCCGGCGCGCGCCGGAACGCCCTTTTAATAAATGGTCCTCGAAACTTAGTAATACAGCTTCAAAGCGAATTGGATCTGCCGCGGATCGTAAGGAGCATCGCGGGTTGAGCCAATTTCGCCGAAGGTCGAATTGTTGTAGTTGCCGGATCCGGAGATGGCGACAACACCGTTTCCGCCAAAGTTGGGGGCATTGAAGTTCGGGTGATTGGCGATGTTGAAGAACTCCGCACGGAACTGAACGCGGAAACGCTCGTTGATAGGGATGTTTTTAAAAAGGGAAATATCGGCTCTATGGAATCCCGGCCCTTCAACTTGCGTTATGCCACCCAACCCGGCGAAGCCGGTCAAAGGAACGCATCCCGACGGTGAATTAGGGATAGGCACGGAATTGGGTCCCAACGCACATGGTTGCGTGAAGGCGCCGGGATTCCCGAAGTAGCTCAAAACCCCGTTGGCGTCGGTGTGTAGCCCGAGTCTGAGAGATTGTCCGGTGAAAAGCGCACCGCAAGCTGTTCCCGAGGTAGTAGACGTGGGGCAAGAGAGCGTAATGGGTTGGCCGCCCTGGAACGTAGAACTCCAGATGACACTCCAGCCACCGATCAGCTTCTCGGTAAACCCGCTCGCGTCACCCATGAAACGCTTGCCTTTGCCGAATGGAAGTTCATATCCACCGCTGAAGTGGAAGACATTGCGGATGTCGAAAGGAGCCAAGCCATAGTCCGCCTGGATTCCGAAGCCCGGAACACCCGGAGCACGGTAGCCGTTAATGTTCCCGGAAGCGCCGTTACTCACGCTCCCACCGTTAAGTAAATCGTGAGCGTCGGAAAGCACTTTCGAGTAGGTGTAGGTGCCCAGAAAGTTCAATCCGTTGGCAAATTGCTTTTCGAGTTTTAGCTGAAGGCCATGGTACCTACTGTTCCCTTCGGTTTGCGCAAGGCTTGTGCCTCGTCCGAAGTCGGGGAACGGAACGAATTGTTGAGGATTCAGGTTTGTGCCGTCGGGATTTTGAGTGGGCAAGATTTGAGTTACATCGTTGGCACCCGGAAAGACCTCCAGATGGCGTGCTTCCGTGTCTACATAAGCAGCTTGGACGGACATCGAAGAAGTCAATTGATATTGGACCGTAAGGTTGCCACTCATAGAATAGGGAGTGATGTAGTTGAACTGGATTCCCAAGAGGCCCAACCCGTTAGCGTTAACCAATAACGGATTTAGCGGTGTGCAAGAGAAACCGGTCTCAAAGGTTCCGACATTACCGGGACCCGCGGTAGCGCAACCTGGGAAGGTAATAGGAGTATTCTGACTGGTCTCAGGGAAGTTGAACTGGAACTGGAAAGGATAGTTTTCCCCGATATTTGGTGAGTAACCGCGGTTCTCAAAGCCGTTGTAGAACATGCCCCATCCGCCGCGAACAACCAGTTTGGGGTTGACTTGATACGCAAAACCGACGCGGGGCGCGAAATTCGTTTTCTGGGAATGTCCGAGTCCTTGGCCATATTTATTTGTGATAGCGAGAGTGATTCCGTCCTTGGCAAGCAAGTCGGTGAAGCAGGTCGGGCAGCCGGAAGATAGATTGCCCGAATTTGGCCCCGGAAGAATTATGTACAAGGGCGTATGTGTTGGAGAGCCACTAGCCGGAACGAAGTTAGCCTGATTTTCGTGATGCTCGCCGACCAACCCAAAGAAATCGTATCGTAAGCCCAAGTTGATCGTCAGCTTTGGAGTTAGCTTCCAGTCATCGTTGACGAAGCCGCCGTAGTAATCCTTTCCGTTATCCGTTTCAGCGATGTTGGAAGCCCGGATGTCCGTCATTCCTCCAAGGAAGTTCACTCCGCCCACCGTGGATGCGATGGGCGTAAGCAGGAATCCCGCGCGCCCGGTGTTGCCTTCATTGCTGTTTGGAACATCCGTATAGTCGCCGTTGTAGTCAAACTCTCCGCGCGACCAAGGCGGCTGCAACGTAGAGAACTTCACGTGCTGCCACTCAAAACCCATTTTAAATGTATGCTTCCCGTAAATCTTTGTGACCGTGTCGGTGACCTGGAATGTCGAAGAGACTTCATCGGAAGGCAGGAAGGCATTGCTGCCAAGCGTCTGCAGTCCGTTGATCCCGAAGGCGGGAAGTCCGCCATTTTCGCGCAACTGGGGAATGCCCTGGATACCAAACTGCCCAGGGATGTTGGTGAGATCATTGGCTGAAGGCGAAACGCGCGTGGTATGCAAGTAATTGAGGCCCGCACGGATTTCGTTGATAAAAGTCGGAGAGAACGTGTGGGTGTAGCCTAACGCGCTCTGCTGAGCAAGGGCCGTCTGAGTGCCCTGTTGGAAACCGCCACCGTCCGCCACGCCCCCGAAAATGCCCGGAATAAATTGCGGGTCATCCACCAAGCTGAACCGGAAGAAGAGCTGGTTCTTGTCGTTTAAATTGGCGTCCATCCGAGTGTCAAAAGAGTTGCGGTGCTCAAACAGCTTGGGAGAATTGGCGAAATTTGAGAAAAGTTTACCGTTCGTGGGTGTCGGATAGAGATTCATCAGCTTGACCGCGTTGGGGTCCAGCCGGTTGGCGGGGATGATGTTTAATGTAGGGCAGGTGGTGAGGTTATAGACGGGCAGGTTCGCGGGACAGCCGAAGGGATCGCGGACAAATCCGCCAGCAACTGCACGAGTGGTGGCGGGATCCAGAACTGTTCCAACCGGAATTGACCGACCCAGCGCATCAAGCCTGGGAGCAGCAGAGGATTGACCTGCGATCAAGTCCTGGAAGTTGGTGTAACCGCTCGCGCGCTGCGCAGCAGTGGGAACTGAACCGGTCAGAATAGTCCCTTGAACTCGGCGGAACCCTTCGTAGTCGCCGAAGAAGAAAAGTTTGTTGCGGCCGTTATACAACTTGGGAATTACAACGGGTCCGCCTGCAGTGAATCCGAACTGATTCTGGCGAAGCTCTCCTTTCGGTATGCCTCCCGCATTTTCAAAGAAATCGGCGGCGTCGAGCTTGTCATTGCGGAAGAACTCCCAGGCGGCACCGTGCAGTTGATTTGTACCAGACTTGATAGTGGCGTTGAGAACGGCGGCACCGGAGCGGCCAAATTCGGCGCTGAAGTCGGAGGTTTGCACTTTGAACTCTTGGACCGCATCGACCGGAGGAAGAACAACAAAGTTCGTACCGTTCAGGAAGTCAACCGTGTCGGAGTTATTGTCAATGCCATCGAGCAAGTAATTGTTCTGCGCCGGGCGAAGACCGTTGGCCGAGAAAGCACCGCTTGCAGCATTACCGCGAGTATCAGCCTGCGGAGTGTTCACGCCGGCGGCGAGTTGAGCTAAAAAGGTGAAGTTGCGTCCATTCAGTGGAAGATTGTCGACGTTGCGCGAGTCGATCACTTGGCCCACCGACGCGTCTTGCGTCTCGAGGACAGGGATACTTGAGGCTACCTCGATCGTCTCGTTCACCGAGCCCGGCTTCAGCGTAAAGTCCACCACCACGTTCTGCTCGACATTCACGGTAACGTCGCGCTGCTCTACCGCCTGAAAGCCCTGCAGAGACGCCTTGAGCTTGTAGCTCCCGATTCTGACCGGCGAGAACTTGAACGAACCGTCAGAGCCAGTGGTGGTGGTCAGAGATGCGTTCGTGCCTTGGTTGGTCAGGGTGACACTGACACCGTTGATGGTGCCTCCGGAGGCGTCGGTAACGGTCCCCGAGATACTCCCGGCGTCTACCTGCGCGCGAATTGGCGCCGCGCTACAGAGCAACACAACAAGGCTGGCCAGCATCCATATTGAGACCCGGCTGAACAATGCAGAAAGAGCCTTTCCGTTCATCGCCTTTCCTCCCAGGCCCTCTCGGGCCCATCCACGACAAATCCGGACAGCGGCGCCTAAAGCGGCAAAGGCCGCCCTAAACGCTCCTCGACTCATTCAGGTTTTTACTAACAGAGATCCTGGCACCCCAAGCCCGGTGAAAGCATGTAAACCGCTTAACCCTAATTACGCACCCAAACTACTTAACCGCTTAACCTAGTGAAAAATCTATCTCACGAATCTTTGAATCTTGTCAAGCATTTTTTTTCATCTATACTGCAAGCGCTTTTCTTCCCCAACCGGGAGATACCTTTGGATTCAAGTGCTGCACGCGAGATTCTCTGCTTATGGGACTAACCATTCGTGATGTTGCAAAGGCCGCGGGCGTTTCCACCGCGACGGTCTCCAATGTATTGAACAAAACGGGCAAAGTCGGACCACGCACGCATAGGCTGGTCTTGACGGCGGTGAAGCGCCTTGGCTATTTTCCGGACGTTCACGCACGTCATTTGGCTTCGCGCGAAAGCCGAACGCTGGGCATCATCGTTTCGGATATCGAGAACCCCTTCTTCCCTGAAGTAATCAAGAGTTTCGAAACGCGCGCGCGCGAGCTTGGGTACGACGCGATCCTAAGCGACACCAACTACGATCCACGCAGAACGCGCGAAGCCGCGGAGCGCATGATGGAGCACAAAGTGCGCGGCGTGGCCGTCATGACCTCCGAGATAAGCTTGCGCGTCATTCACGAACTGGCACGGCGAAGAATTGCCGTAACGTTTCTAGACCTCGCGCCCGTGCGCAAGTACGTCAGCAATCTGCGCATTGACTATCACTCAGGAATGCAGCAGATCGTCGAATACCTCTACCAGCATGGGCACCGCCGCATCGCTTTTGTTGCTGGACGGCCGCGCCTGAAGTCCAACGTGGTGCGCTTGCAGTCCTACGAAAAGTGCATGAAGGCATTAGGGCTGGAGCCAGGGCCAGTGCTGCCGGGCAACTTGCGTTTCGAAGGCGGCTTGAGCGCCGGTCTGGCAATCGCGAAACTCGATCCTCGGCCCACAGCGGTTATGGCGGTGAACGACCTCACCGCAGTAGGAGTCATCAAGGGTTTGATGAAATCGGGCTGCCGCGTTCCGGAGGATGTTTCGGTGACCGGCTTCGACAAAACGCGCTTGGCGGAATATAGCAATCCTTCGATCACTACGGTGGATATTCATCGCGATGTGCTCGGCCATATGGCCGCAGACGCGCTGCATGAACTCTCCTGCTCCGCCGATCCTCAGGGACGCGAATATCAGATTACAGCCGAGCTGATCCCCGGCGATTCTTCCGGCCCGGCGCCGTCATTCGCTCGCTAGCGGCGCTTACGGTTTGGATGAGCCTTGCGCGAGTGCTAGCATCCCAAGCGGCGGCGTTCGCACGCAGGGCGATTTCGGATGGCGTGTCTCAAAAACGAAAAGCACATTTCGCGTCGAACTTTCCTTCGGGGAATGCGCTGGGCTCCCGTTCTATTCCTTCCCGCTCCGATGCGCGCCTTCCCTCTTGGCGCGAAATTCGCTGCTCCTCCGCGAGCGATTCACCCCTTCTCGTTCGCTGATTATCGAGTGACACCTCATTACCCGGCGAAATCTCCACTCGATGACGTGCTGCGCCTAGTGGCTCCTGGAAGTGATGAGTTCGTCACCGAGAGGTACGCGTTTGAAATTGGGCGGCTGCTTGACGAGTGGAGCCAAGCTCTAAAATCGGGTCCGCCTGCGTTTGGCAAGTTGACAGAGTTTATGGACGCTTCAGTCGAAGGGGCTTCCTTCGCACAAAGTGAAGAAACCTCTCTGCGCTCAGGCGGCGGTATCGAGGTTATGCGGCGGCGCTTCGCCGCGAATCCCGTGGCGGGCCGCGAGCGATTTCTCCAGGAGATAAAGAACTATCTTGCTTCTTTCGCGGGTATAGAAACCGCCGAGTTTGAGATTGTGAGCATCAAGGAAGTCGCGAGTTCTCCGCTGACTGTGGAAGCTGAAATTCGCTTCGACCTTGTCGGTATGCGCGCCGATCATGCCCGAGAAGAGCGCATCGGCAATTGGTCGACCCGCTGGACTCGCGACAATTCCACAGCGTGGCGAATTGTCCGCTGGCAGGCTGCGGCGGAAACAGTGAGCCGCGCGCGCGAGCCGATTTTCGTCGACGTCACCGCACAAGCGCTTGGCCAAACGGAATCGTACAGAAATCAGATGCTTCGCGGCGTGGACCACTGGCGCACGGTTCTCGACGGTGCCTGCGGCATCGACGTCTACGGCAACAACGGCCTGGCCGCCGGCGACATCGACAACGATGGCTTTGACGACCTCTATATCTGCCAGCCCGCAGGTCTTCCCAATCGCCTCTATCGCAATCGCGGCGACGGCACGTTCGACGACGTCACTGAAGCATCGGGTGTCGGCGTGCTTGACGCGACCGCCTGTGCCCTGTTCGCCGATTTCGACAACAAGGGTGTGCAGGATCTCCTGGTCGTTTGCGGCAGCGGACCGCTTCTCTTCCTCAACGATGGCCACGGAAAATTTTCACTGAAGCGCGATGCCTTCCAATTCGCGCGCGCGCCGCAGGGCACGTTCACCGGTGCCGCCGTCGCCGATTACGATAACGACGGCCGCCTCGACATCTATTTTTGCGTCTACAGCTACTATCTCGGGCTCGACCAGTATCACTACCCTGCTCCCTACTTCGACGCGCGTAACGGCCCGCCCAATTTTCTGCTGCACAACGAAGGCACCGCTACGTTCCGCGATCGCACCGAAGCCGCCGGGCTCAACGTGGACAACGATCGCTATAGCTTCGCGTGTGCCTGGGGCGACTTCAATTCGGACGGCCACGCTGATCTATACGTCGCCAATGACTTCGGTCGTAGCACTCTGCATCGTAACAATGGCGATGGCACGTTCACGTCTGTCGCAAGCGAAGCGGGTGTGGAGGATCCGGGTGCGGGAATGAGCGCAAGCTGGTTCGACTACGATACTGACGGCAAGCAGGACGTGTACGTATCGAACATGTGGTCTGCAGCTGGCATTCGCGTCTCCGAGCAGGAGCCCTTTCACCAAAGCGACCCAGAAAACACTCGCGCTCTTTATCGGCAACATGCGCGCGGCAATTCGCTCTATCGAAATCTCGGTGACGGAAAATTTAAGAACGTCAGCACGCAGGCCGGTATCGAAATGGGGCGATGGGCGTGGGCTTCCGACGCGTGGGATTTCGACCACGACGGCTACTCGGACCTGTACATAGCGAACGGCTACATTTCTGGACCGAAATCTTTTCGGGACGTTGGCGACGATATTTCCAGTTTCTTCTGGCGACAGGTCGTCGGCAAATCTCCGCAGACTTCCTTGCCCTCGGCCAATTACGAGCGAGGATGGAATGCCATCAACGAGTTGATTCGCTCGGACGCGACCTGGCACGGCTACGAACGAAATGTTTTCTACGCCAACAATCGTGACGGAACATTTTCGGAGGTTTCGGCCGCAGTCGGATTGGATTTTCCGGACGATAGCCGTGCCTTCGTACTGGCCGATCTGGACCACGACGGGCGGCTCGAAATCGTCCTGAAGAATCGCAACGCCCCGCAGCTCCGGATTTTGCGCAACACAATGAAAGAGATCGGCAACACTGTCGTGTTTCGGCTGCGCGGCACAAAAAGCAATCGCGATGCGATCGGCGCTGCGATTACCTTAGAAGCCGGCGCGCACCGCCAAACGAAATTTCTCCAGGCCGGATCCGGATTTCTGTCGCAACACACGAAGGAGATTTTTTTCGGTATCGGCAGCGCGCAAGGAGACGTTCGTGCAACCGTTCGCTGGCCAAATGGAATAACGCAAACGTTCGATCGTCTTCCGATCAACCAGCGCATTGCCCTTCGTGAAGGAACGCAGGATTTTGCCGCAACACCTCTTAGACCTTCATCCGCGTCTTACGCCCATCCGACTAAGACCGCTACTCCCGAGCCTTTGTCAGCATCTTCTGACACTTGGCTCATCGAGGCTTTACGTGCTCCAGATTTTTCGTTGCCCGCCCTCGGCGGTGAACCGACCAGCCTGGAGTCGCTGCGGAACACCCTGGTGCTTCTTCATTTTTGGGCGGCGGATTCGCCGCAGTGCAAAGAGCAGCTACAGCTCCTTCAGAAAGATCACCAGGCGCTCAGCCAGCACGGGCTGCGCATCATCGCAATCAATGTCGATGAGTCCAACGGGGCAACGCCGGCGCGCTTACTCGCAACGAAGGAGAATTTCGCGTTTCCTACACTGTTCGCCACACAAGAAGTCATCGGTATTTACAACATCCTTTATCGCTACCTCTTCGATCGCCGCCGCGAGCTCGCCGTGCCGACGTCCTTCCTCGTCGACCGTGAAGGCATGATCGTCAAAATCTACCAAGGCACCCTTACATCCGAACGCCTGCTCGAAGACCTCAATTCCCTTCCGCGCACTCCAGAGGAGCGAATGCGCAAAGCTCTTCCTTTCCCTGGGACTCTCCACGAAAAAGACGCATTCCAGCGAAACGATTTCACTTACGGAGTGGCGCTTTTCCAACGCGGGTATCTCGATCAAGCCGCCGCATCATTCCAGCAAGTCATTGCCGCAAAGCCTAATGAGCCCGAGGCTTACTACAATCTTGGCACGCTCTACCTTCGCAAAAACGCTTTCGCGGAAGCCCGCCAGCATCTCGAGCAAACCGTCAAGCTCCGCCCGAATTATCCCGAAGCCTGGAACAACCTCGGCATGATCGCCGCGCAGCAAGGACAAGTCGACGACGCCATCCGCAATTTCCAGGAATCGCTGCGCCAGCGCCCTGACTACGCCATCGCGCTGCTCAACCTTGGCAATGTCTACCGCCGCCAGGGAAATGTCGCTAAAGCAGAGAAGCTTCTCAAGCGCGCGCTCGAACTCGAGCCGGAAAACCCCGAAGTCCACTACAACCTCGGGATGCTTTACGCGCGGCAAGAACAACTCCAGACCGCGTCAGAATATCTCCAACATGCCGTAATCTTGCGTCCTGACTACCCCGACGCGCTCAATAATCTTGGCGTGTTTTTCGTGCGCGAAGAGCGCTACCCCGAAGCCGAAGAGAAATTCGCGACATGCATCCGCGTAGCCCCGAACTTTGATCAGGCGTATCTCAACCTCGCGCGCCTGTACGTAATGCTGAAAGAAAAGGAAAAGGCGCGCGAAGTGCTGCAGGCTCTCCTGCAGCAGCAGCCGCAACACAAAATGGCTCAACAAGCGCTGGAAATGCTAAATTGAGTTTTCGATCATGATTATTGCGCGAGTGGAGAATGGATAGACAATGGCCTTTGACGCCGCATTGCTGCGCACGAGCTTGAGCACCGCGATGCGCAACATTATTGCGTTATTTGCCATTGCTCTCTGCGTGTCCTCGTCAGTTGCGCAGCAACCCACGACTAAGCAATTTGCCAAGCCTAGCTCGCCGCTTCTCACCGAAGCGGAAGCGCTGCTCCGTGAGGGCCGTGTTGCGGAAGCGAAAAGCAGAATTCAGGAAGAGCTGCAGCGCAACCCCACGAACACAGAAGCTTACGACCTGCTCGGCGTAGCATCAGTGAATGAAAAGGATTTTCCCGGTGCACTCGAAGCCTTCCAGCATGCTCTGAAGCTCGCGCCCAATTCCACGCGCACGCGCAACAGCATCGCCAATGTGTACGTCGCGCAAGGCAAGCTCGATCTTGCCGAGCAACAATTACTCAGCGTCCTGCGCATCGCGCCCGCCAACCGCGACGCGAATTACAACCTCGGCCTGATACTCTTGGCACAAGGCGCTCCCGCAAAAGCCATTCCCTACTTTCAGCGCGTCCGGCCGGCAAGCCGCGAAAGCAAATTCAACCTCACACGCGCCTACCTCCTGGCCGGCAGGGCGTCTGAAGGCCTCAAGTCCGCGACCGAGCTTTCCAACGAAAACAGAGATGACGTACAGATTCACTTCACTCTGGGCGTCCTGCTAGCATCGCAAAAGCAATATCGCACTGCCCAGCTCGAACTGGAAAAAGCCAATGCGCTGCAGCCGGAAACATTCGAGATTCTCCACAACCTCGGCCAAACGTACCATCGCGCCGGCGAATATCCCAAAGCGGAATTGGCACTGAATCGAGCACTGAAGCTGAAGCCGGATTCGCCCGAGACACTTCATCTGCTCGCGCAGGTCTACGCGGACGAAAAAAAGCCGGTTGATGCTCTGGAACTCCTCGTGCGCGCGCGCAAACTCGCCCCGCAAAACACCGACGTCATCTTTCTTCTCGCCCGCGTCAGTATGACGCAAAATTATTTCGAAGACGCGATACCGCTGCTCGAGTCTGGCGTGCAAATCGCTCCCAAGCGCGCCGACCTCCACGCCGCCCTCGGCGAAAGCTATTTCATGTCCGGGAAGACAGAAAAAGCGATCGACGAGTTCAAGTCTCTCATCGCGCTCGATCCTTCTGCGCGCTCCTATGCATTCATGGGACTTTCCTATCGCCATCTCGGCCGATTCGATGAAGCAAAGAAGTATTTTCAAGAAGGACTGAAGCTGGACCCGCGCAACGGCTCTTGTCTTTTCAACATGGGATTTATCGAAGAACGGCAAGGAAACCACGCCGCCGCCGAAAGGTTTTTCCAGCAAGCGCTCAAGTCCAATCCGGATGATGCCGAAGCCCTGCTGGAAATGGCTAACCTTCGTATAGCTGGCAAAAAATTCGAAGAAGCCGCGGTACTTCTCCGCCGCTATGTAAAAGTCAGCCGCGATCCTGCCTCCGGCTATTACAAGCTCGCGATGGTCGAGCGCAACCTGCACCAGACCGAGGCGGCGCAGCGCGACCTGAACGTCTTTCAAACATTGTCCAAGAATGCCTCCACCGGCCCCTACCCTTACCAGCATCTCTTCGATTACCTCGATAACCGCGCAACTCTCAGCGCCCGCGAACGCACAGAGCTCGACTTGACGCAGCTCACCGAGCAAATCCAGAAGCATCCCGACCAGCCGCAAGATCTTTACCTGCTGGCCGAAACTTACCTCAAGCTCGGCCAGAATGAAGAAGCGCGCAAGACCATCGCGCAGTTCGACCAACTCAGCGCCAGCGATTACCGCACGCAAACAGGAGTCGGTGTCCTGCTCGCTCGCTATCGCCTATACGACGAAGCCATCCAGCATTTTCAATCCGCGTTGCGCGCCAATCCGGATTCCGACGATGTGAAATTTGATTTAGCCGACGCCTATTTCCGCAAAGGCCTATACCCGCGGGCGCTCGAAGCAGCCCAACAAGTTTCTGTCGCGGGTCAGCAAGATGACACTTATCTCGCCTTGCTCGGTGACATTCAAGCGCATCTCGGCGACACCGCGCGCGCCACCGAAATCTATCGCGACGCCATTCGCCGCAATCCCGACAACGATCAGTATTATCTCTCGCTGACTTTGGTGCAGTTGCGCAGCAATGAGGTACGCGGTGCGACCGAGACGTTGCAGCAAGGGCTCGCCCGCATCCCCGGCTCGGGAAAAATTCTCTGGGGCCTGGGCCTCATTTCTGTACTGGAGGGCAACACTCCGCAAGCCGCTCAGCGCCTGGAGCGCGCGGTCGAGCTTCTGCCCGAGTGGGCCGGCAGCTATTCCACGCTCGGCGTTTTCTATTACCAGACCGGCCAAATCGAAAAGGCCCGCGAAGTCCTCAATCGCTTCAAGGGTAGCAACGCTGCCGGTGGCCTCGACGTAAACCGCATCGAAGAGGCTTTATCCCGCGCCCCCGCGCAATCTGCGTCAGCAAGCGAACCAATGCCCCTGGTCGCGCGCCAACAGCTCCTGCAACTCGCCCTCTCTCTCGCCGAGCGCACTCTCTAGTATTTTTGGAATTGCACGCACTCCGGACCGAGCAGTTTCGTCACGCCTGTAGTTTTCGCAGGTAAGGAACGCTCTCTCTCATCATGTCCAGACTCATTTCGACGAAGTAATTCTTTACGCCGCCGGTTTTCGCCGCGGCAAAGATTTTCTTCCAATCGAGCGTGTCCTGCCCTACGGGCATGATTTTCCTGGCATCCGCCGACCACCCCTGAACGTGCATGGAATTGAAGCGCCCCGGGTACTTCGTGAAATACTCCGCCGCATCATATCCTTCGCTAATTGTAGAAACCTGAAACTGAAACTTGACCAGCTTCGGATCGAGAAGGCCCAGCAACAAGTCATACGTCCGCTTGCCATCCACCATGCTCAGCTCGAAATCCTCGTTGTGAAGTCCCTGCTGGATACCCGCCTTGGCCGAACGTTCGCCTATTCTGTTGTATTCATCGGCCGCTCGCTTAACGTCATCCATGGTCGGCTTTTTGGGCCCTTCAAGCGTGGGCACAATCATTTGCGTCAGACCAACGTCTTTCGCCCACGCAATGCGCGCCTCCTGATCAGCCCGCAGTTCCTTGATGCCGAAGTGAGAACTCGTGCATGTCACTCCCGCGTCGCTCAGGATTCTTTGTAGCTCCGTCCCCGAGTACTTGGCAAGACCCGCGAAGCCCGAGTCCGCGTATCCCACCGGCGAACACAGCTCGATCGTCTGAAATCCGGCGCCGGCAAGCTGCTTGACTGTGCCTGGAAAATCCTTGGCGATCATATCTCTCACCGGCCATGTCTGACATCCGATCGGCATGCCCAGCGGATTCGCCCGAAGCTCCGCGCCACCCCCGGAACTAAAGCCCGCCGCGGCCGCAAACATCGCCGCCGTTTTAGCAAACTCTCTCCTCGACATCGCAGACATACCTCCTCCTTTGGCAATTGATAACGAGCTACTGCGCTAGAGTTCCCATCCCTTTCGTCGTTCCGGACGGACGTACTTCTCCAGTGTATCCGCGTTAACCACTTTCATGTTCGCGCGATCCCAATTGAGTTTTTGTGCGGAACGCGTGGCAACATTCCCAAGCAGCAACGTCTCCGTCACCAACCCCGAGAATTCAAAATTTCCACCAGGCTTGACTTTGCTCCCCTTGCAGGCATCAAGCCATTCGCGCTCGTTGCCCGGTGACCTGGGTAACGTTTTTGGCGGCTGCTGGTAACTAGTCATTTTCGCTTCGGGAATTAGCCGCGGCCTCATCCCATTGAATCCGCAAAGAATCTTCCCGCGATCTCCGACAAAAAGAAGCCCTTCATCCCCGTCTTCGCCTTCGACCCGGAACGGGCGATTTTCTTCCAGCTCCTCCGGCCGCGGCGGCTTCAGACCGCCGTCATACCAAATGAATTTCACCGGCGGCATCTCACCTCGTGCCGGAAAGTTGTAATGGACGACCGAGGCCAGCGGGTACGTCTCCTCGTAGCGGTCCGTGCAACTTGCTTCCACGCTAACCGGCGCCTCCAGTTTCAATACGCGGAAAATTGTGTCGAAACTGTATGAACCCATGTCGCCGAGCGCGCCACAGCCAAAATCGCCCCAACCGCGCCACACGAACGGCACATAAGCGCGGTTGAACGAACGCTCCGGCGCCGGACCCAACCACAAATCCCAATCAAAACCGTCGGGAACGGGCTCCGCGTCCTTAGGACGGTCAATCGCCTGCGGCCAGAAAGGACGGCTAGACCAATTATGGACCTCGCGCACCGGTCCAATCGCGCCGCTCCCAATCCATTCGCAGAGCAAGCGCGTATCTTCGGACGCCTGGTTCGCAACGGCGATCTGCGTCGCCACACCAGTTTCGCGCGCAATCTCCGCAATGCGCCGTGCCTCATAAATCGTGTGCGTCAGAGGTTTTTGACAAAAGACGTGCTTGCGCTTCCTCATCGCCGCGGCGGACACCGCGGCATGCAAGTTGTCAGTGGTGCCTACAACGACCGCATCGACATCCTTCTGTTTTTCGAGCAATTCGCGAAAATCGCTGTAGGCCGCGCACCCGCGATATGCGCCGGAGCGTTGCTGCGTACCGTAATAGGCGTCAACGATTTTCTGGCAAGGCTCGCGCCCGGCCACGCCGCCAGTCACGCGCAGCGCGTGCGTCAGTTGAATCGGCTCGTCCGGGCTGAGCCAATCCCAACCGCTGTCGACGCCAAGCAATTTACGGACGGAGTTACAGAACTCATGCGTATCCCACTGCGGGTGATTCGCGCTCATTTTATTCGGATCGCAGACAGCCACACCCTGCACGTCCGGCTCGCGCAAGAACTTGAGCATCACGCGCAATCCTTGCGACCCCACGCCGATGAAGGCAATATTCACCTTGTCGCTCGGTGAAACATATCCCGCGCCGCCCAACACCCGCCGTGGCACAATCGAAAAACCGATCGCCGCCGCGCCAGCCTGCCCGATGAACTTCCGCCGTGACACCGCGCCACCCAAAAACTTTGAAGACCGAGGCCTGTTTTTCACTGTTCTTTCCTGACCGCAGCTGACGGTTTACTTGCTTTGGCTGCTGTTCGCATTTTGCTGTGGTTTACCACACTTTTGCCAAGCTCGCTACCGTAAGCCGAATCAGCCTTCCCGCTATCCGGCGTGATTTGGAAAAATTTACGATCCCACGACTTCTGTCGCATCTTCCATCAGCGCCGCGGCTGCCGTTTTCTTCGCTCGCGTCATGGTGATCACTATCACGCTGATCAGAACGAAGAGAGTTCCCAGAATCGTTCGCAGGCCAAGCGCTTCGCCGCCCAGAAAATATCCAACCAGCACTGCCACAACCGGATTTACGTAGGCATAGGTCCCGACTTTTGTCGGCGATTGATGGTGAATCAGCCACACGTAAGCGGTAAACCCAATGATTGAGCCGGCGACGATCAGGTAGAGCAAGGACAGCCACGCCGCCCGTGAAACGCTCGCAGGATGAAAATTACGAAATTCGCCCAGCGCAGCCGCCGCAAGAGTCAGAAATACTCCGCCGGCAAGCATCTGCGCACCCGAACTCATCACTTTGGAAGCCGGCAACGGCAACTTCCGCGTAAGCGCCGACGCTACAGACCAGTTCATCGATGCAACGATCAGCGCCACGGCTCCCAGCGTATCAACCGGCGCCCCGCCAAGATTCAAGGAACGGCTCATCAGCACAGCTACCCCGGCAATCCCGATCAGGAGCGCCGTCGCCAAGCGGACCGTCAGCCGCTGTGTTCGTAGGAAAACGATTTCTGACAGCGCCATAAACGCGGGGATCAAAGCCATCATGACCGCGGCGATACCCGAAGGCACGCGCTGCTCAGCCCAAAACAATAGCCCGTAGTCGAAGACGAAGATCAGGGCAGCGAGTAAAGACACGGACGCCCATTGGCGCCTGCTGGGCGAGCGCTCGCCACGAGCAATCATCCAGCCATAAAGAACGAGCCCCGCAATCAAGAAACGTATCGCCGCCAGAAGAAACGGCGGAACTTCGTGTACGCCGACGCGAATGGCGAGAAATGTGGAGCCCCACACAAAATAAATAATCGCGAAAGCCGACAGCGTTTTCCACGTTGTGTGCCGCGCTTGAGCTTCCATCGAAGATTCCCGCTCCAGTCCATTCAATTATAGCTTCGGGATCATCGGTCGCTCCCATTTGGTCAGCGAGCGGAGCGGCGAGCTAGCCCCAATTTGGTTTGTGGCATAATAAGCGCGAAAAGCGCACGGCTTCGGGGAAAATATGCAAACAGAAGTGACGCCCACGCCAAGGACTCTTCCACGGCGCTACTACACGGACCCGCAGATCTTCGGCGAAGAAATGGACCGCTTCTATTCGCAAATGTGGATCTACGCGGGCCGCGAAACCGAAATTCCACGACCAGGCGACTACGTTCTTCGCGAAATTGCCGGCGAGAGTATCATCGTCACCCGCGATTCCACTGGCCGCGTGAACGCCTTCTTCAACGTTTGCCGCCATCGCGGGACCCGCATCTGTCCAACCTCCGAAGGACATTTCGAAGGCCGCATCCAGTGTCCCTACCACGGATGGACCTACGCCCTCGACGGACGCTTGCTGGGCGCAACACACATGCAGGAGACAAATTTTTGCCGCGAGGACTACCCGCTCAATCGCGTCCACGCGGACCTCTGGGACGGCCATCTTTTCTTGAATCTGAGCGCCAACCCAGAGCCGCTCGCCGATCAACTGGGCTCGCTGCCGAATAAATTCACGGCCTGGCGCATGCAGGATTTGCGTCTGCAGAAACGCATCGTCTACGATGTGAACGCCAACTGGAAGTTGATCGTGCTCAATTACAACGAGTGCCTCCACTGCCCGGTGTTGCACCCTTGCCTTAATCGCCTCACGAACTACCTCGGCGCCGACAATGCTGCTCCGCACAAAACATACGTCGGAGGCTCGATGGGTTTCCGCGATGGCGCTCAGACCATGAGCCTCGATGGCAAGCTCCGCCGCGATTATCTTCCTGGCTTGAATGACGAGCAGCGTACCCAGGTGTACTACTACGCGATCTATCCCAATCTGCTTCTGAGTCTCCATCCCGATTACATGATGGTGCATACGTTGTGGCCCAAAGCGCCGGATCGCACGGAAGTCGTCTGCGAATGGCACTTTCACTCTGCCGAAATGGCCAAGCCTGATTTTCAGTGCGATGACGCTATCGAATTCTGGGATCTCACCAATCGCGAGGACTGGGGCATCTCCGACCTGTCGCAAAAAGGAATCAGTTCGCGCGCTTACAAACCCGGCCCGTACTCCACGCGCGAAGGTCTGTTGCACGCCTTCGACGAAATGGTCTTGGAACGCGAAACCCAATCAAAACGGAACGGCCGCTGAGACGCCGGCGAGTCTAACGCTGGCTAAAGCTGGCGGACGCTTCCCCGAATGATCAATTCAGTGGGCAGAACTCGCTGGCTGAAGGCCATCTGAGGGTGATGCAAACGTTCGAGCAGCATCTTCATGCAGGTTTCGCCGATCTCTTCCTTGTGGACGCGAACCGTTGAAAGTGGCGGATCCATCAAAACCGCTTCCTCGCGGTCGTCAAAGCCAACCAGACTGATTTCGTCCGGCACCTTGATCCCGCGCCGGCTCAACGCTCGCCAAAGTCCGTACGCGATTTCATCGTTCCCGGCCAACACAGCAGTCGGTCGCGACCGCTGGGACAGTATCCGCCCTACACTCTCTTGACCGAAATCGCCGAAGCTTTGGACATTTCGCGCCGTGATCAATACGGGCTTTAGCTTTTTCTCGCGCATTCCTCGCCGGTAGCCCTCGAATCTCCGTTGCAGCCACGGGTAAGACACATCGCCGGCAAAAACAATCCGCCTGTGCCCCTTGCCGATCAGATAACGCGTGGCGTGTAGCGTTCCGTTGAAGTCATCGAATCCCACCTGGTCGAATTGCTGCACGTCCTCCATTCCCATCGCGCCACTGCTCAAGCCCATCACATTGTTGCTTAGGGCCACGAACGGCATTTGGATCGATTCAATTCTTCGCAGCAGGTTCGGATAAATCGTCCCCGCCAGAATCACTCCGTCAATCAAGCCATGCTCTTGAAGAACAGGCGGCAGATCAATCTTCTCGGGAGCTGTCCTGGGGGAATAGTGCAGAGCCGCGAACAATACGTGCTGTTTCATGCCGCTGGCGTAGGATTCGACGCCTTGAAGAATGCGCGCATGAAAAGGGTGGAGAAAATCGCGGTTGCTCAGGAGAAAGCAAACCATCTCCGCGCGTTGTTTGAGAATCCGGCGCGCCTGCGCGTTCGGCCGAAACCCGAGACGCCGAATAGCCTCGAGCACCCGCGCGCGCGTTTTCCAGCTCACTTGCGAGCTGGAATTCAGCACGCGCGAAATCGTTCCGATACCCACCCCCGCAGCGCGGGCTACTTCGCGAATCGTTGTTTTTCTTGGAACCGCTTCCATGAATTGGGTCTCTTGTGGCCTTTCGCACTCGGCTGGCGAACTTCCCTAAGCCTGCTCCTCCGGGCAAAAGTCTAGCACACCATCACCGCCAACGTAGTAAACAACCCCATCGGTGTGCCCTCTGGCAGGAAGCTGGAAAACAGATTGGTCAAAATGATTTTACAAACATCGCTCTTGACAGCCACTTTTTGCTCCGCTAGGGTGTGGAACCAGTTCCAGCGCTTTTGCGCCCAATCCTGTCCTCTCGAAGCCTAGCGGGGTGTGTGATGAAAAAGCTATTTCGTGCGCTTTTCAGTTTGGCCATTGGCTGTCTCGAATCGCCTGCGATGAACGATCCAGCGCTCGCGTCGCGCAAGGCACGCGGTGCGGTAACGCCGCGGCACATTTGTATGTTCCTGCTGCTCGGAACAATCCTCCTCGCACCTTCTGCGGCATTTGCCGGCCAGGCCGTCAACGCTACCCTGCTCGGCACTGTCACAGACTCCTCCGGCGCCGCGGTTGCGAACGCTAAGGTTTTACTCGTGGAGACCAATACCGGCATCAACCATGACACTCGCACCAACGATAGCGGCAACTACGTTCTTCCCGATTTGCCGCCAGGCGTCTATAAGGTCACTGTCGAACAGTCCGGATTCAAGCGCGCTTCAAGAGCGGGCATCGATGTGATTGTGAACACAACGCAACGCGTTGACCTCGTCCTGCAACCTGGCGACGTTTCGGAAACCATTACCGTTGAAGCAGAAACTCCCATCCTTCAAACCGAGCGCGCGGATACCGGCCGCAAAATAGAAACCGTGTTGACTGAGAACTTGCCACTCGGCACAAACCGCAATTACCAGAACCTTTTAAATCTCGTGCCCGGCACAACCCGCGCCACGTTCCAGCATTCGCAGTTCTTCAACGCCAGCAGCTCCCTTCAAACCGAAGTCAACGGCCAGCTGCGTATGGGCAACAACTACCAGATTGAAGGAATCGACAATAATGAACGCACCGGCCTTCTGCAGATTCTGGTTCCGCCTCTCGAAGCCATCCAGACGGTGGACGTCTCAACCAGCAACTACGACGCCGAACTCGGCCGTGCCAGCGGCGCCGTGACAAACGTCATCCTCAAGTCCGGCACCAACACCTTCCACGGTGCGGCGTACGAGTTCGCAAGGAACAGCTTTTTCAATGCCCGCAATTTCTTTGATAAGTCCGTTGGCCACGTTGCCTACAACTATTTTGGCGGCAATGTCGGCGGTCCGATCATCAAGAACAAACTCTTCTTTTTTGCCGACTACCTCAAGGTCTTCGATCACGAAGCCAACACCAACACGATCAGCGTCCCCAACGTGCCCTTCCGCACGGGAGACCTAAGTTCTTCGACCACGCCGATCTACAACCCGTTCAGCGGCAACCCCGACGGTACTGGCCGTCAGCAAATCGTCGCCCGCTCCGCCCCCAATGTCGCCACAGTTCCTGGGCGCACCGGCGCCGTGGACGCCTTCAATCCTGCCTGTACCAACGCTGCCGGCTGCCCCAATATCATTCCGCTTGCGTTGATCGATCCCATCTCCGCAAAACTTCTCGCGCTGGTGCCGAATCCCACAGCCGCCGGCAACACGAACAACTTCTTTGCCCTGCTGCCTTTCCATAAGGACACCGACTTCGTTGACGCCAAAGTAGACGCCAATCTCACCAACAAAGACCGCCTGAGCGCCCGGTTCAGCTACCAGCGCCCTTCTATTTTGCAGGCGCCCATTTTCGGAGTAGCGGGCGGTCCAGCCCAGGGGAATTTTGAAGGGACCGGCATCCAGAACACATACAGCACCGGGATAAACTACAACCGGTTTTTCTCGAATACCCTCGTTGCCGAGTTTCGCGTCGGTGTGGCCTGGTACCACAATGACGCCCATAACACGGATTTCGGCTCGACCGCATCAACAGATCTCGGCATCCCAGGCGTTAACCTCGATCCGATCACCAGCGGAATCGTCGGCGTTACCATCAACGGCTTCCCTAACAATCCGCTGATTGGTTACTCCGCCAGTCTTCCGTGGATTCGTTCGGAAACGAATATCGATTTTGCGAACACTTGGACCAAAATTATTGGAAACCATACACTTAAGTTTGGGGGTGATCTGCGCCGCCTTCGCGATGCTTTGCTGCAGGAGCAGACCTTCAGCCCGCGCGGCCTTTATACCTTCAACGATGGGCAGACCGCGCGCAATTGCGTCATTGGCGATACCAGCCCCGGGTGCCCTGCTCCGCCGGCCAGCGGGGGTCTCAGCCCAGCTGGCACTTCCAAAACCAGTTTCGCAAACAACTTCGCTAGCTTTTTATTCGATGTGCCAGGCCAGGCGGGACGCGATCTGGCAACTTTCTTCCCGAACTATCGTGCGTGGCAGCTCTTCACATTCGCGCAAGACAAGTGGCTGGTCACTCCCAAACTCACCGCGGATCTCGGCGTCCGCTGGGAGTTCTATCCCGCCGCCACGCCCGTGAAGCCCGGCGGCTTCTCCAATTACAACCCCGCCGACAACACGCTCATCGTCAGCGGTATAGGCAATAATCCGAATGACCTCGGCATTGCCACCCACTACAAATACTTCGCGCCGCGCCTCGGGCTCGCCTATCGCTTGCGAGAAACCACAGTGTTGCGCGCCGGATTTGGCATCACCTATACGCCATTCCCGGACAATAGCTACGCCTACAACTTCCCCGTGCGCGCCAACGTCGCCTTCAATCCCGCGGTCGTGACCTATGGTCCGGCTGTGCTTACCGACGGCATAACCCCGGCGACTTTCGAACAAGGTTTCCCCACGCTCAGTCTCCCTGCGGTCCCGCCGAACGGCATCATCACGAGCGCGTCCAGCGCGGCGGCGGCAACCGTGCTCAAATCCTCTAACCTTTTCGTCGTGAATCCCAACTTCAAGAACCCATACGTGGAATCATGGAACCTTGCCATCCAGCAATCTTTGCCCTTTCGCTTCGTTCTGGAGGCCGCATACGTAGGCAATCACTGCGTGGACTGCGTCGTTAATTACAATCTCAACGCCTCTACGGTCATTGGGCAGAATGCGGCGACGGCCAATAACGGACGTCCCGAGTTCCTTCCCTTCGGGCGCACCGCGGCCACCAATCTGCTCTTTGCTGGATACTCCTCCAGTTATCACGCCTTGCAGGTTAAGTTCGACCGCCGCTTCTCCAATGGTCTTGCCACCACTACCGCCTATACCTTCGGCAAAGGCATGGGCTTCCAAACCGGTGATGATGGCGGCCTCTCGTTCTACATCAATCAGCGGCGCGACTACGCTCGTAACGACTTCGATCGCACCCATACCTTTGTACAGAGTGTCGTCTACGACCTGCCCTTTGGAAGAGGCAAGCGCTTCCTCTCTTCCGGCGTCGCGGCTGCGGTCCTTGGTGACTGGCGCGTCTCCAGTTTCCTTACCGTGATGTCTGGCCTTCCCTTGTACTTTACGGATAGCAACGGCTCTCTTCTGGCGCCCGACAATACCCAAACGCCCCAACTGGTCGCCCCGGTTAAAATCCTTCACGGCATCGGTCCCGGCAATCCGTGGTTCAGCACATCCAGCTTCGCTTCCGCGCCCGCGGGTACGTTCGGCAATGTGGGACGAAACTACCTTAGCGGACCAAATTTCTTCGATCTGGATGCTTCCGTATCGAAATCCATCCGCTTCACAGAGCGCCTCAATCTCGAGATTCGCCTTGAGGCATTTGGTGCCACAAACACGCCGCAGTTCTTCTTTGCTGCCAATGGCGGCACAGCTGCGGGCCTGCAACACAACAGCGCCAGCTTCGGCCAGATTACAAGCGCCACAGGCGGCCGCGTACTTGAACTCGGCGCAAAGTTGTCGTTCTAGCCCTGAAAACGTCTGATCATCGCTCTAGCGCTCGGGTTGTTGCGCAACATCCGCCGTCAACCCGAGCGCCCTTAAATATCCCTCATTCACCCGGCACTTCCGCACCCGCACGCTCTCCAGGAACTCCGCGAAAACCCGGTTGATGGTCTCCTGTTCAGGCCGAGCCTTCAGCCGTTCTTCCGCATGCGCAGTCCCAGGCGCCAGCTTTGCGAACTCCACGATCTTTCCCCAATCCCCAGGCGGGATAATGCTGACCACCGCCGACGACTTTTCCATCTTCTTGTACGGCCAGAACGCCCACCCGATATTATTTTTCTCGAGCGTTTTCGCGAATTGCGCGATCCACTCATCGCTGTTCTCCCCGGACTCCCCCATCCAGATCGGCACGTCATAGCGCTCGCGAAAATCAATGTATTGCCGCATCACGCTTTCATCCGCCGCCGTCCAATACTTGTGGAACGTGTACGCGACGTTCGCATCGAAAGGTTTGCCGAAAACCGAAAAGTTTCCGTCCCACTGCGCGCCACCAAGAAAAAGAATATGGTGAGCATCCACCTGTCGTATCTCGCCCGTCAGCTTCTTGTAGAGGGGTTCCAGCGAAGGATTCAACGGCGCTAGCTTCGGAAAATGCGGAATCGGCTCATTCAGCAGGTCGTAACCAAGTACGATCGGCTCATCCCGATAATGCGTCGCCAGCCGCCGCCAGATGGCGATCAGATGCTCTTGCTCTTGTGGACTCTGGTACAGCCATGGATATCCCGCGCTGTCATCGATGTTCGTGCCCGTCTGTCCGCCCGGCGCGGCATGCAGATCAAGCACCACATATAGATTTTCGGCACGGCTCCACCCGATCAACCGGTCCAGCAGCTTGAAGCCCTCCGCGTCATCGCTCCCAAACAAGCTGTAATGCAAAGGAACTCGAATCGTGTTGAACCCGGCCCGATGCAGGAGCACGATGTCCTCACGCGTGATGTAGTTCTCGCGATATTTCTGCCAGAAAGTCGCCGCTCCTTCAGGTCCAAGCAGCTCGAACACCAACGCGCGGATCTCACTAGGGGACTGCGGACCACCTTCGAACCGCCACATGTAACCCTCTGGCACCAGCCAATTGCCCAGATTCGTTGCGCGAATAAGGATCGGCTTACCAGCGGCATCAACGATCTGTTTGCGGTCCGTATGCGCGAACTGCGCGTTTGTCTGGATAACCGACGCCACAAGAAACAGCAGCAACAGTACAAACCTGAATTTGATCATGATTTCTCCGGCGGAAAGCCTACACCAAACTCGTCGGCCCGCACCCGTGTTCATCTATCTCGTCATCTTGCGTCTATAACCGCGAGCGCCGGTTCTCCATAGGACGCCAAATAGAGCAGCCCGCTATTCGCGTCCACCGCAAGGGCGTAAGGATTTTTTCCCGCACGAAGCGTTTTGAGCACGCTGTTGCGCGCTCCGTCGATCACCGTAACGTCGTCGCTGTGCGAGTTGGCGACATACACGCGATTCGTTTTTGCGTCCACCGCCACCGCCTGCGGACTTTTTCCCACGTTCACGGTCGCGATCACCGCGCGCTTTGCGCCGTCAATCACGCTCACGGTATCGTCACCATGATTCGCAACGTACACTGTGTTGGTCCCGGGATTGATGGCCACGGCACAAGGAATCTCGCCGGTCGGAACCGCCGTAACAACTCCAGAAACCTCATCAATGATGACCATCTCTGCGTTCCCGGCTCGCGTCACATAAAGCGTGCTGGTCGTCTCATTCACTGCCATGCTCCAGGCATGGTCGCCCACCGGAATCTTGCCAACAACGGAAGGCGTCCGGTTCAGCACAATCAGATTGGGGTTCTCGTACCCCAGCAGGTACACCTTTTCCAACTTTGCATCTACGGCGATTGCATCCGCGGAGCCGGCCCTCACTGTAGTTGTGGAATTTGACGCGCCGTCGATCACCGTGACTACGTCGCTGAATGTATTCGATACATAAACCCCGTTTGTGGCCGGATTGACCGCTACGACATAAGGCCGCGGTCCCACACTCAGGGTGGCAATCACCGAATCGTTCTTCCCATCAACGACGCTGACGGACCCGCCTCCGGAATTGGCGACATAAATTCTGTTTGTCTCCGCATTCACCGCGAGTGCAATCGGTCCAGCCCCCACGCGTACACTCGATATCGCCTGTGTTCTTGGATCAAAGACCGACACAACGCCGCGCCCTGTGTCGACCGCGTAAACCTTTCTCGTCTCCGGATTCATTGCGACAGCTCTGCTGCTGATCAGTGCGGTCGCAGGCCGTTCTGTCTGCGCGTGCGCAATCGTCGTGAAATTAACCCAAGCGAAAAGCGCGAGGATCATGCCCACGGATTCTGCGCGCATCCGTCTCGGGCATCGCGAGAACCATATAAAGAAAGCGGCATGCAAGAAGTTTCGGTTTGTTCTAGCCAAGGCGTGTCGGAACCTCCGGAAGCACTATACGAGGATGTTTGTGTAGCACCCTCCCTCGATGGCATCATTTTCGCCGGAGAACACCTTGGAATCTGTTGCGTCTCGTCGGAAGAGGAGAATATTGCCAGTGTCGCGCTGCGGAAGTCTTACTCATGGATGGATTTGCGGTCGCGGCGCCCTCGTGATTTTATTGCTGCTCTGCGGAAACTCGGTACTGGCTCAAGGCCAGCAGCCGAAGTTTAGAGTCATCGCCCTCGCCGAAGCGAACAGCATTCACAGGCCCTTTGTAGACGCAGCCAGAGCTTGGCTTGAGAAAGAAGCGGTTGCCGGCAACTTTTCGATCGACTACGTCCACAACACACAAAAGATCGACGACGCATTTCTTTCTCGGTACCAGCTCTTCATTCAACTCGACTATCCGCCGTACGCCTGGACACCCACCGCTGCCTCTGCCTTCCAGAAGTGCATTGAGGAAGGCAAAGCAGGATGGATTGGCTTTCATCACGCGACGCTGCTGGGAGAATTTGATGGATACCCGATGTGGAGATGGTTCTCCGATTTCATGGGAGGCATTCGCTTCAAGAACTACATCGCTTCCTTCGCGACCGCGAAGGTCAACGTAGAAGATCGAAAGCACCCTGTAATGCAGCGCCTCGACAGCTCCTTCGAAATCGAGCGCGAAGAGTGGTACATCTACGACAAATCACCCCGCCCAAACGTGCATGTTTTGGCCAGCGTGGACGAAAAAACCTACACGCCCGACAGCCCCCTGAAAATGGGCGACCATCCTGTTGTCTGGAGCAATGAGCACGTCAAAGCCAGAAACGTCTACATCTTCATGGGACATCGCGCCGAACATTTTCAGAATCATGCTTTCACAACACTCTTCCGCAATGCCATCTTCTGGGCTGCCAATCAATGATTCGTTTTCTTCTTACTCTTCTCTTCAGCGCGGCAGCCGTTCTCTCGCCTGCCGTGGCTCTCGCGCAACAGCCTTCCTTCCGCGTCCTGGCCTTCTACACCGCAAAGGGCGAACCGGACCATATAGCCTTTGCGCAGCAAGCCCTGCCCTTCTTCGCCGAACTCGCCCGGAAACACAATTTCTACTTCGAATCCACAACACAATGGGAAGCCATGAACGCCCAAAAGTTAAAAAGCATCGACCTGGTCCTCTGGATCAATGACTTTCCTGTGAAGCCGGAGCAGCGTGCAGCCTTCCAGGACTACATGACTCACGGTGGCGCCTGGCTTGGCTTTCATGTCTCCGCCTACAATGATGAGACCACGCACTGGCCTTGGTTCGTTGATTTTATCGGTGGCGGCGTTTTCTACGGAAACAATTGGCCCCCGCTTCCAGCAAAACTCATCGTAGATGACCACTCGCACCCGGTGACAAATCGTCTTCCCGACACATTCATCTCACCCGCAAACGAGTGGTACATTTGGAAGCCCAGCCCTCGCTTAAACAAACACGTAAAAGTTTTGCTTGCCCTCGATCCAAAGAATTACCCGATTGGACTCAAAGACACCATCACCCGCGGCGACCTTCCCGTAGTGTGGACAAATATCGCCTACCGAATGATCTACATGAACATGGGCCACGGCGACAAAATCTTCACCAGCGCCGACCAGAACAAACTATTCGAAGACGCCATTCTCTGGCTCGGCACTCGCAAATAGTCGTGTGCGGAAAGTTCCAGTTGAGCACGCTCCCCTCGGGCGCTAAAATCAAGGCCATCGAATACGAAAATCTTTCGCGTACCACTTTGCGGCGAAAGATACAGGCGTCCTTTTTGGAAACCCGGGGAATGGGACAACATTGAAAATCGCTAGGGGACGCGGCCTCGGAATAAAACTTATTACATTTTTGGCGCTTACCGCAGTACTCGGCACGGCTACTCACCTGCTTTTTGCTGGTCAAGCAGTAAAACCGCAACAGGCTGCCATCCCCGCCCGTTTCACCGACGTTCGCAAAGAGGCGGGAATTACTTTTCTGCAGGACGCTACGCAAACCGAAGAAAAATATTATCTGGAGACGATGGGAACCGGCGTCGCCTGGCTCGATTACGACCAGGACGGCTTAATGGATCTCTTTTTCGTGCAATCGGCGGCCACCGATATTTACAAACCGCCACATCCGCTGCGCTCCGCGCTCTACCACAATAATGGTGACGGCACCTTCATCGACGTCACCGAAAAGGCCGGTCTCGCTGGCGAAGGACACTACGGCCAAGGCGTTGCCGTCGGCGACTTCGACAATGACGGCTATCCAGACATCTACGTCACTGGATACGGTCGCGGCATCCTCTATCACAACAATCACGACGGCACGTTTACAGATGTAACGGCCAAAGCTGGCGTCGCCGATGAAGGCGGTTGGTCCACCAGCGGCGGTTGGTTTGACTATGACAAAGATGGCTGGCTCGATCTCGTCGTCACCAATTACATAGAGTGGTCCTCAAAAAATAATCTTTATTGCGGCGAACACCGTCCCGGCTATCGCTCTTACTGCCATCCCGGAAATTACAAAGGACAAAAAACAAAGCTCTACCACAACAATCACGACGGCACGTTCACCGACGTAAGTGATGCGTCAGGCGTCGGCAAGCCCGAATCGAAAGGCATGGGCGTCGTCCTGGCCGACTTCAACAATGACGGCTGGACCGACATCGCCATCGCCAACGATTCATGGCCGAATTTTCTCTTCCTGAATAAGCACGATGGCACGTTCCAAGACGTCTCCCTCGTTTCCGGAATGGCCGCCAGCGAAGACGGCCGCTATGAAGCTGGGATGGGCATCGACGCCGCCGACGTCGATGGCGACGGCTGGCAGGACGTGTACATCACACATCTCGATTTCGAATTGAATCGCCTCTATCACAACAATCACGATGGAACCTTCAATGACGATACCTATCGCTCCGGCATCGGCAACAAAGCGATTCTGCTGAGCGGCGTCTCCATGAAGTTTCTCGATTACGACAACGACGGCTGGCCGGACATTCTGCAGCTGAACGGCGCGATGCTCGACAACGTGCATCTCTATCACGGCGAAGTTTCCTACAAGGAGCCCCTGCTGATGTTCCGCAATTTGGGCAAAGGTCAATTCGAAAAAGTCTCCGACTCGCTCGGCCCCGATTTCATCCGCCCCATCGCCGGCCGCGGCTTGGCCGCTGCCGACTACGACAACGACGGCGACATCGACATCGTTACCAATAATCGCGGAGACTATCCTTCCCTGCTGCGCAACGACGGCGGCAACGCCAATCACTGGCTCGAGATTCTGCTCATCGGAACAAAATCGAATCGCGACGGCATCGGTGCGTCATTGAAACTATCGTCCGAGGGACTTTCGCATGTCGAGCAAGCCAAAGGCGGCATGAGCTACATGTCCGCAAACGATCCGCGCATCTTCTTCGGGCTCGGCAAGCACACGAAAATCGATTCACTCGAAATCACGTGGCCCAGCGGTCTGGTGGAAAAACTCACAAACGTGCCGATCGACAAAATCATCGCCGTAAAAGAAGGCGCCGGAATCGTGCCGCGCACCTTCCCCAAAATCACGGCAAAGACAGCAAGCAGATGAAATTACCGCGTCGCAGGTTCCTCGGCTCCTCGGCTGTCATGCTCGGCAGCACCCTGCTGGATGCGCTTGCCACACCAGTCTACAAATGGAGACACAGCGCCCTCTTGAAAGCTTCCACAGGTTCCGATCAAAACGCAGGCTCGCCGGTCACGTTTGTCGATGTTGCGAAAGAAGCCGGCCTCACCACACCCAACGTCTGGGGCGGCATCGACCACAAGCGCTACATCATCGAGGCCAAAGGCAGCGGCCTCGCCTTCTTCGATTACGATCAGGACGGCTGGCTCGATATTTATCTCACCAACGGCACGCGCCTCGACGCCAAATGGTCCGAAGGAAAAGCACCGACCTCGCATCTCTACAAAAACAATCGCGACGGCACGTTTACCGACGTCACCGAAACATCCGGGCTCGGGCGTACCGGCTGGCAGACCGGAGTCTGTGTCGGCGACTACGACAATGACGGCTGGGACGATCTCTTCTGCTGCTTCTGGGGTCACAACATTTTGTTTCACAACAATGGCGACGGTACCTTCACCGATGTGACCAGGAAAGCTGGCGTGTACGACGAAAAATATCGCTGGGGCGCGGGCTGCACATTTCTAGATTACGATCGCGACGGACATCTCGATCTTTTCATCTGCAATTACATTCGCCTCGATCCGGAAAAAGCGCCGTCTCCCACGGATCCGCTGTGCCAGTGGAAAGGAATTCCCGTGATGTGCGGCCCTCGCGGCATGCCCGGAGATACGAATGTTTTGTTTCACAACAATGGAGACGGCACGTTCACCGACGTTTCTGAAAAATCCGGAATCCTGAAGCCGGGCCCGAAATATTCCATCACCGCCGTTTCCTACGATTTCGACAACGACGGCTGGCCGGACATTTATGTCGCGGTGGATTCACAGCCCAGCATTTTGTTTCGCAACAATCACGACGGCACGTTTACCGATGTTGCGGTGATTGCAGGCGTCGCGTACAGCGAAAACGGCCACGAGCAAGCGGGCATGGGCATCGGCGTTGCCGATTATGACTGCGATGGCTGGTTCGACATTTTCAAAACCAATTTCGCCGACGACACTTGCAATCTCTACCGCAACAACGGTGACGGAACGTTCAGCGACGTGACATTTGCCTCCGGCATCGGCATCAACAATCAATACGTCGCCTGGGGCTGCTCGTTTCTCGATTACGACAACGACGGCTGGCCGGACATCATGCAAATCAACGGTCACGTCTATCCCGAAATTGACGGTCAAAACATCGGGCAGACATTCAAGAATCCGCGGCTCGTTTACCGAAATCTCGGCAAGGGACAGTTCAAGGATGTTTCCGCCGAAATGGGCCCCGGAATCTCCGAGCGATTTTCCAGCCGCGGCGCCGCGTTTGGCGATTACGACAACGACGGCGACATCGACGCGATCATTCTAAATATGAACGATATTCCTTCCCTGCTGCGGAATGACGGCGGGAATTTGCTGAATTGGATCAAGCTCAAATTGATTGGCACCAAATGTAATCGCACGGCGATTGGCGCGCGGGTGCGCGTTGTTACCGGCACGCACGCGCAGATGGATGAAGTGCATAGCGGATCGAGCGTTATGTCGCAGAGCGATTTGCGTCTGCACTTCGGTGTGGGCAAAACGCAGACGATTGACCTGATCGAAGTAAAATGGCCGACCACGCAAAAAGTCGAGCGATTTACGAAGGTCAAGGCCAATCAGATTCTCACCATTCGCGAAGGCAGTGGCATCGTTTCCGCGGCCGCGCCGAAATTGAAATGACCTCTTGGCTGTGCTTTTCATCTTTGCTTTTCCGGCTGCGGCGCGGAGGCTTGCGGCTCATCTTTCAGGATAATCAGGAATTGACGAATTTCACGGCGCTGCTGCTCGATTGCGGCGGTTTCCGTTTTGTCGGCCTGCTTGTACAGCTGCATCTCCCGCTCTGATTTTTCTTCTTCGCCGACCCGTTTGTAGGCGAGCGCCAATCGGTAATGCGCTTCGCCGGGTTGAGGATTTACTTCGATCGCCTTCTTATAGGCGCTGATTGCCTGCTCAGGATTTCCTTCCGCGGCATAGACAACACCCAATTGCACGAAGGCCGCGTCGAGTTTGGGATCGCAGGCGATGGCCTTCTGCAGGAACGCCTCCATTTGCTTCAGTGATCTGGGGTCTGCGCTGCTTCGCCCACGTTTCCAGAGCGAGACGGCGTAATAGTAGTTCGCAAGCGCGTTGCTGGGCTGGTCGTTAGCAAAGCGCGAGAGTTTCTGCTCCGCGCAGGACAGCGGATCCGATGCGCTCTTTTCCATTTTGCCGAGAAAAAGATAGGGGGTGGGATCTGCCGGTCGCAGATCGGCGGCGGCGCATAGCCGGCGTGCCGCATCGTCATAAGAACCGCTGGCGTAAAGCGCCGCGCCTAAACCGGCGAGCATTCGCGCAGATTTGGGATGCGCACTACTTCCCTTCTCGAAAACTTCGGCGGCAGGTTTGATGGCTCGATGCAGGAGCAGCTCAGTGCCCCACGCGAAATAATTCTGCTCGCTGGGATCCAGGCGCACGGCTTCTTCATACTCGTGTTCCGCAGCGACGGGATCGCCGGAACGTTCGGCACGATCGCCGAGGAGACGATGCGAGTCCGCGGCTCGCGCCGCGTCCGTCTCGCTTGCCGATGCTCCGCCGTGCTCGCCAGATTTCAGTGCGAGAGTTTCGCG
>Ga0137418_10000340_pt1 | contig 40785 bp, 45 predicted proteins | sample CZODoug3_1_2_16f_FD_122242 | JGI IMG/M metagenome (GOLD analysis project Ga0137418, IMG submission 122242) | Vadose zone soil fungal communities from Angelo Coast Range Reserve, California, USA - CZODoug3_1_2_16fungal (Hybrid Assembly) | ecosystem: Environmental > Terrestrial > Soil > Vadose...
GATCGAACTATGGCTCGAGTGTGTGAGATTTGTGGCAAAGGTCCCATCACGGGACATAACGTCAGCCACGCGAACAACAAGACCCCGCGCCGCTGGTACCCCAACCTCCAGCGCGTCCGGGTGGTAGCAAACGGCGTCGTGCGCCGGATTCGCGTCTGCACGCAGTGTATCAAATCGAATAGAGTCGCCAAGGCGTCCTAGGGACGCGCCGCTCAAGAAAAAAGGGACCCTTCCGGGTCCCTTTTGCATTTCGACTCGCAGCTCGGTCACTCAGCCAACAACTCGATGCGGGCGACGTCGGCGCCATCGCCGACGCGGTGGCCGAGCTTCACGATCCGCGTGTAACCACCCGGCCGCGCCGCAAACCGCTTGCCGATCTCGGCGAACAGCTTGGTCGTGACCGCCTTGTCCTTGATCCGGCGCTCCACCAGACGGCGCGCGTGCAGATCGCCGCGGCGCGCGAGCGTGATGAGCCGCTCGGCGAACGGACGCAGCTCCTTCGCCTTCGCCTCGGTGGTCTGGATCCCGCCGTGCTGGAAGAGGCTCGTCGCCATGTTGTTCAGCGTCGCCTTCTTGTGGCTCGACGTCCGCGAAAGCTGGCGACCCTTGGCGCGGTGGCGCATTACTCGTCCTCGGTACCCGTGAGCTGCGCCATTGGCGCGCTGCCCGGATCGAGAATCCGAATCTCGCCGCCCGGCGTCTCCTCGAGCTGCATCCCGAAGTTCAAGCCCTCACGGCGCAGCAGCTCCGCGATTTCTCCGAGCGCCTTCTCGCCGACGTTCTTGACCTTCAGCAGATCGTCTTCTTTGTAGCGGACGAGATCGCCCAGGGTGCGGATGTTCGAGTTCTTGAGCGAATTCACCGACCGTACCGACAAGCCCGCGTCGTCGATCGCCCGGCTCAGCACGTCACGCAGCCGGCCGCCTTCGGTGCCACCGTTGCCGGCGGGCTCGCCCGCGACGATCGGCACTTTGCCGAAGTCGACGAAGAAGCGGAAGTGCTCCTGCGCGAGCGCCGCGGCATACGCCACCGCGTCCTCCGGCGAAATCGTGCCGTTGGTTTCGACGGTGAGCGTGAGCCGGTCGTAGTCGGTGCGCTGGCCGACGCGCGTCTCCGCCACGGTGAAATTCGCCCGGCGCACCGGATTGTAGATCGAATCCACCCGCACGACGTCGACCGCGAGGGTGCGGTCGACCGGATGCTGTTCGGCCTCGACGTAACCGCGGCCCTTGTTCACGTACAGCTCGCCCGCGATGTCGCGGTCGTCCTGGACGGTGAAGAGCAGCTGCTCGGGGTTCTGAATCGTGACCGCGCCGTGCGCCTCGAGATCGCGCGCGTAGACCGGACCGGCCTTCTCCACTTTGAAGCGGAGCACGGCCTCGTCGACGTCGGGTGCGAGCACCAGCGTCAGCTGCTTCAGGCGCTGGATGATCTGATGCACATCCTCGACGACGCCCGAAATGGTCTGGTGCTCGTGCACGACGCCGTCGATCCGGAACGCCCAGACCGCCGCGCCGCGCAGCGACGAGAGCAGCAGCCGGCGCAGCGAATTGCCCAACGTGTAGCCGTAGCCCCGCTCCAGCGGCTGGAGCCGGAACTCGGCGGAATTCGGGTTGTCCTCGCGCTTGGTCATCTCGACCAGATGCGGCCGGACCAACCCCGTCAAATCAAGAGTCGTAATCACTTGGAATAGAGCTCGACGATTAACTGTTCTTGTGCCGCGATGGGGATGGCGTCGCGGGTCGGCCGCTCCGTCATCTTTCCCAGCACTTTGTCGGTGTCGACTTGGATCCAGGAAACCGGTTGTCCACGCCCGAACTGCTCGAGCGCGATCTTCACTAACACGAGCTCACGGCTCGCATCGGCAACTCTGACTTCTTCGCCGAGGCGCACGCGGTAGGACGGAATGTCCAGGACGCGGCCGTTGACGAGGATGTGGCGATGCCGCACGAGCTGACGCGCCTGCTTGCGCGAGGTGGCGAAGCCCATCCGGTACACCAGATTGTCCAGCCGGCTCTCTAACGCGACGAGCAGCGCTTCACCCGTGACGCCCGGCTCTTTGAGCACGCGCTCGAAGATGTTCCGGAACTGCCGCTCGGAGAGGCCGTAAATCCGCTTCACCTTCTGTTTTTCACGCAGCTGCTTCGCATACTCTGAAGCCTTGCGGCGCCGGCCGGTCGACTGGCCGTGCTGCCCTGGCGCGTAGGCCCGCCGCTCGACCGCGCACTTCTCGGTGAGGCAGCGCGTGCCCTTGAGAAACAGCTTCGTGCCCTCGCGGCGGCACAGCCTGCACACGGGACCTGTGTAGCGAGCCATTCGTTACACCCGCCGTTTCTTGGGCGGCCGGCACCCGTTGTGCGGAATCGGCGTGACGTCGCGAATCGAGCGGATCTGCAGCCCGGCGCTGGCGAGCGCCTGAATGGCGGACTCGCGGCCCGAGCCGGGACCCTGCACGCGCACATGCACGCGCTTCACGCCGAGGTTCAACGCTTCGCGCGCCGCCTGCTCGGCCGCGACGGTCGCGGCGAACGGCGTGGACTTCTTGGAGCCTTTGAATCCGGCTTTGCCGGACGAGCCCCAGGTGATCGCGTTGCCCTGGAGATCGGTGATCGTGATGAGCGTGTTGTTGAACGTCGCGGTGATATGCGCGACGCCCTCCGCCTCGACGATCTTTTTCGTGCGCTTCGCGCCGGCCGCACGAGCCGGTGCCGGCTTCTTCTCGTCCGCCTTCTTCTCGTCCGGCTTCTTTTCGTCCACCTTCTTTTCGTCCGCCATGTGCCTCTACTTTTTCAAGACGGGCTTCTTCTTGCCCGCGATCGCGCGCCGCGGCCCCTTCTTGGTGCGCGCATTGGTGTGCGTGCGCTGGCCGCGCACGGGCAGATTCTTCCGATGCCGGCCACCCCGGTACGTCCCGATGTCCATCAAGCGTTTGATGTTCATCGCGATTTCCGTGCGGAGCGCGCCTTCGACTTTGTAATCCCGCTCGATCACCTGACGCAGGCGCGCCACCTCGGCGTCGCGCAGGTCACGCACGCGCGCGTCGGGGCTGATGCCTGTCTCGGCGAGAATCTTGATCGAGTTGCTGGGACCGATGCCGAAGATGTACGGAAGTGCGTACTGGATCTTTTTGTCGCGCGGCAAATCCACGCCCGCAATACGAGCCATGCCTCTCCCTAACCCTGCCGCTGTTTATGCTTGGGGTTGCGTTTGCAGATCACGCGAATCACGCCCCTGCGCGTCACGACTTTGCAGTGCTCGCAGATGGGGCGCACGCTCGAACGTACCTTCAACAGGCAGCTCCGGAAAAGTGCAAAAGTTCTGGCTGAGCCGTGAACAATAGACGGGGTCGTAACTTCACGCAAGGGGCCGCACGACAATCGATTACGGGGCACTCCGCAGCTCCGCGAGACGCCATTCGCGGTCCAGCAACCGAAAGCCCAGGTACAGCGTTTCGCGTCGCAATTCGGTGGTTCCGACGACCACATAGCGCCGGGTTAGCTCCACGAACCCTTTTCCCGGCTCGACTTCGCGAATCGCCGTGACGTCGAGCCCCCGCTCTGCCGCGGGCCGGAAGTACCGGTGCAACAGGGCGATCGCCTGCGATCGACCGAGGGGCGATGAGGGATCGGCACCGGGTATCTGGAGCACGATGTTCGAGCTCCGCCCGACGAGCCCCTCGGCGTCGTGCGCGGACCAGGCGCGTTTCGCACGCTCCGCGGCAGCGGTGAGCGTCGCCTGGCGTTGCGCGCCCAACGCCACAACCGCGAGCGCAAAGACCGAAAGCCACTGCCGAGCCGATCGCATAGGACCGATTAATACCCTCAATCGAGCGCTTCGACGAGGCGCCGGTACGCGGCCACCGGATCGGGGGCCGCCGTGATCGGCCGGCCGACAACCAGGTGCGTCGCGCCGCGGCGTACCGCCTCCGCCGGCTCGATGGTGCGAACCTGATCACCCGCCGCTTCGCCGGGTGCGCGAATTCCCGGGACAACGATCCATGGGTCGGGGCCAAGCGCCTCGCGTAAGAGGCCAAGCTCCTGACCGGACGCGACGACACCGCGCAGGCCAGCCTGCAACGCCGATCGCGCCAGACGTTCAGCCTCGAACCCGACGTCGGGAACCCCCCGGCCCAACACGCCCTCGAGCTCCGCGGCGTCATGCGACGTCAGTACCGTCACCCCGACCAGCGCGAGGTCGGGTCCCGCGGCGCGGGCCGCTGCCGCCAGCATCGTACGTCCGCCCAGGCAGTGCACGGTGGCCATCGAGACACCGAGCTCGCGCGCCGCCGACACCGCGCTCGCGACGATGTTGGGGATGTCGTGCCACTTGAGATCGAGGAATACGCGGACGCCCCGCTGCGTGAACTCTTTGATGAGGGACGGGCCCTCGCGGCCGAACAACACCGGTCCGATCTTTGCCCATGTGAGGCCCGGCAGGCGTCCCGCCAGCGCGACTGCCTCGCGTCCACTCGACACATCAAACGCGACGATCAGCTCAGCCATGCATCAGCTCCCGCGCGATTCGGACCGGTACGCGCGGATCGGCGAGCGCGGCAGTCCCGATCGCGACCAGCGACGCGCCGGCCGCCAGATACTCGCGCGCGTCGGCGCTATTGCGGACGCCACCGACGCCGATGACGGGCATGCCCACGCGCTCACGGACGCGCCGCGTCGCCAGCACACCGATCGGCAACAAGGCCGGGCCGCTCAAGCCGCCGCTGCCGTTGCCGAGTCGCTTGTCGAGCAATCCGGGCATGGTATTCACGAGGCTCACCGCTTCCGCTCCTTCATCGAGCGCCACTTGCGCCATCGCGGGGATGTCTGGGAGCACCGGGGAGAGCTTCACGCTGAGCGGCCGCGTGGACGCCCCGCGACAGGCGCGCACCAGCTCTGCCAAGCCTCGTGGCTCCGAACCGAACTCGAGGCCGCCCGCCTTCGTGTTGGGGCATGAGGCGTTGACCTCGAACGCGGTGATTCCTTCCAGCTCGGTGAGCCGCTCGAGCACCTGCACGTAATCTGCGACGGTCGCACCCGCGACGTTCACGATGATTCGCGCGCGCCGCAAGCGCTGCACCAGCCACGGCAGCTCGTGCTCGGCAACCTGCGCGACGCCCGGATTCGCCAGACCGACGGCATTGAGCATGCCGCCGCGGAACTCGGCGACGCGCAGCGCCGGGTGCCCCTGACGCGATTCCGGCGTCACCGCCTTCGTAACAATGCCGCCGAGCAGGTCGAGATCGATGACGCGATCGAGCTCGCGGCCGAAGCCGGCGGTCCCAGCAGCAAGGAGAATCGGATTCTGGAAAGTGGTCCCGAAGAGCTCCACCGCACTCACGGGCGCTCCGGCTGCTTCGGCCGGTCGCGATCGGGTACGGGACGCGCTCCATTGGGCGGACGCGGCTGAGCCCCCACTGCTCTCGTTTCCCGGACACCGGGTGCATTCTCCGGCTCGTCGAGCCACGGCCCCCGGGGACCGGGAATCGGCGCGTCAAAGCGGGCACCGGGGGGAGCCGTCGTGCTGCGCGCGAGTTGCACGCCAAGCTCACGCGCGAGCGAGTCCTCCGCCGCGGCATACGCGACGCTTGGCTCGCCGTGGAACACGCGCGTATAGGGTGACGCGGCATAGCGCGTGTCCAGGACTTGGGCAATCGAATCACGGCGTTCGGGAAGGAGCACTAACGCCGCCACCAGTGCCTTGGGTGCGTAGAGCGAGCCGGTATCCCCGGCCGCCACGTCGAGGAAGAGCTGGCCGGCGAGCGCGGCGGCACCCAGCGAATCCCGCGCAACTTCAGCCATCCGGAAGCGCATGCCGGGCGTTTCGGGAACCGGGATCACCGCGTTGACGAGGTCGAGCCAGCGCTTCGCCGCGGCGCCACCCGCTTCGGTACGCAGAATCCGCGTCAGCTCGGCCGCGATGGGAGGCAGGTCACGTCGCCCGGTCGACCGCCCGATCAAGACTCGCTGCTGGCCCACGCGCGCGATTCCTGCCTCGGCGGCGTCGGCTGGCGCGATGTCCGCCGCGTGTCGATACCGCGCCGCGGCCGCATCGTGGTCCCCATGCGCCAGACGGCGGTCGGCGTCGGCGAGTAATAACTTGGCCTGCTCGGTGAGCGGCAAGCGGGCGCGCCGGAGCATGTGGTCCAACGCCGCCGACGCCGCTTCGGGTCCGGCGGTCGCAGCAAGCTGTGCCAGAAGATCCGCCCGGTCGGACTCGAAGCGCGCGCCGTTGTCGATCGCATCGAGCGCGGCGGTGGCTTCGGTGGCTCGCCCGGCCAGCAGCTGCCCGCGCACCACCGCCGGGAGGGCAGCCGGCTCCCGTGATCGCTCGAAATGCTTTACGGCAGCCTCATAATCGAGCTGTTGCAGCGCCGCCTCGCCCGCAAGGTACTCGGCGCGCGAGCGGCGGCCGCCGTCTTTGGACACGAGCGGCAGCGCCAGGACCGCGCCGGCCTGCCGCGGGTGGCCGGTGGCGACGGCGCACTCGGCCGCCGCGAGAGCGACCCGTTCGCGCAGCGCCGGCTCCTTCACACTCGAATCGGCTCGCGCGATCGGCTCGGTGGCATCCTGGCACGCGCCGGAGCGAGCCATCCCTTCGACCTGCAGGACCAACGCGTCGTCCGCCCAGCGGCTGCGCGGATGGCGCAGCACCACGGCTTCGGCTTTGGAGGCGGCCAGCGCCCACTGCGCGCGCGCTTCCGACACGTGGCCGCGCTCCTCGAGATGCCGCGCGTCGGAGGCATAATGCTCGGCCGTCCACATCGCGTTGTAGTACGTGCAACCCGCGATCAACCAGATCAGCGTCAGTGCGCTCCAGCTCCGGCCGGTCATCGCGCCTGCCCGCCTCCGCTCCCCACCGCGAGTTTGCGCTCGAACTCGAGCAGATAGGCGACGATGCCCTCGGCGATCGCGCTGGCAATCTTGTGCTGTCCCTGGCTCGATGCGAGGAATGCGCCGTCGCTGCGGTTCGTGGCAAATCCGGCTTCGACGAGGATCGCCGGCCGGCGCGCCGCGGCCAGGACGAGGAACGGGCCCTGTTGGACGCCGCGGTCTTCACCCGGATGAATCCCTGCGACCTTGCCCTGCACCAGCTCGGCAAGCCGCGCGGACTCACGGAGATATTCGTTCAGCTGCAGGTCGTGGAGAATGAACCCGACCGACCCACCTCCGTCGAGGCCGGGCGCCGTCTCGAATCGCAGCGCGTCGTTTTCCATCTGCGCCACGCGCTTCTGATCTTCGGTCTTGGCGTCGGAGACGAAATACGTTTCCACGCCGTTCACCAGCGACTGCCGCCGGCCGGGAGGCATGGCATTGACGTGGATGCTGACGAACAGATCGCAGTCGGCGCGGCAGAACAACGGCCGGTTCGCCAGGTCGATGAGCGTATCGGTGGCGCGCGTGAGCACCACGCTCATACCCCGTCGCACCAGCTCGGCGCGCAGCAGCTTGCCGATACCGAGTGTGATGTCCTTTTCCGTCAGGCCGCGCGGAAAGTGCAGTCCCGGATTCCCCGGGTCGACGCCGCCGTGCCCCGGATCGACGACGATGGTGTGCACCAGCCGCAGACCCGTGATCGGATTGGGCGTGGCGATCGGCTGCGGCGGCGCAGCGCTGGCGACCGGAGGGGGAGCGGGAAGCACCGGACGTTCGTCGAGGCGGGCAAGCCAGGGATCCCAGCGATAGCGACCGGCGAGCAGGCGCGGTACGTGATCGGTCAGCCAGTGCAGCGGCAGAAAGAGTGTATCGCGGGCGACGTATGGCGCCCCAACGAGCGGATACGCGGCCCCTTCGTAGCGCACAAAGGGCGACCCCACATCGAAGTCGAAGCTGTGATCTCCCAACGTCACGTGCGCGGCCGACCCGTCCAACGACACCGTCAGCCCGAGCGGCTGCGCGAGGAGAACGGCGGCGACCGCGGCCGCACCCTGTTCATTCATCACGGGAATGCTGACCTGGCCGCGCGGGGTTGCAATCAAGACTTGCTGCGGCACCAGCACGCCGAGCAGCAGGAGGACGTTCATGACCGTCTCCCCTTCACAACCCGTGCCATCTCGCGTTCCGCGACACGCCGTTTCAAGTCCTCACGCTTGTCATGCGCTTTCTTGGCCTTGGCAAGCGCGATCGCGACCTTGGCTAATCCGTCCTTGAAGTAGACCTCGAGCGGCACGACGGTGAGGCCCTTCTGCGTCGTCGCGCCGAGCAGCTTGCGAATTTCACGCTTGTGCAGGAGGAGCTTTCGGGAACGGGCCGGCGGCGGATTGTTGTAGCTGCCCGGCCCGTAATGCGAAATCGTCATGCCCTCGAGCCAGACTTCGCCGTTACGCACATGGGCATATGCTTCACTCAAGCTCGCTTTGCGATCACGCAGCGACTTGACTTCGGTCCCGCTGAGGACGAGACCGGCCTCCCACGTTTCCAGGAGATGGTAATCGTGCCGGGCTTTGGGATTCCTGGCGATCGAAATTTTTTCCACGCTATCGTCGGCAAGATACGCATTGACTTGGGGTTATACAACAATCTAGATTGCCGTTCCTCAAAAGTCCTCGCCGAAGTGGTGGAACTGGTAGACGCGCTGGCTTCAGGAGCCAGTGGGCGCAAGCCCGTGGGGGTTCGAGTCCCCCCTTCGGCACTCAGTATCTCGGCACGTCTGCATCCACCTCGCGCGACCATGCGTCGATCCCTCCTGCCAGGCTGCGAACGCTCGCGAATCCGGCTCCTTTGAGAATCTCCCGCGCCTGGAGCGAGCGCTGGCCGTGATGGCAGTGCGTCACGATCTCGGCGTGTCCCGGCAGCTCGGCGAGCCGGCGCGGCAGCTCGCGCAGCGGAATCAGCCGCGCACCTTCGATCCGCGCAATCTGCGCTTCGCGCGGTTCACGGACGTCGAGTAAGAGCAAATCGGGTTTACGTCCGCGCTCACGTTGCAGCTCCAGCGCGCTGATCTCCACCCCATCCCCCGTCCCTCGCCCCACTTCCCCACAGAATGCTTCGTAATCGATGAGTGACGTGACGGTTGGACGAACGCCGCAGACCGGACAATCCGGATCCTTTTCGAGCGCCAGCTCCCGAAACTGCATCCGCCGGCCGTCGAACAACAGCAAGCGGCCGATCATCGGCTCGCCGAATCCCACGATCAGCTTGATCACTTCGAGGGCCTGCAGCGATCCGATGATTCCCGGCAGGACGCCGAGCACGCCACCCTCCGCGCACGACGGCACGAGATCGGGCGGGGGCGGCTCGGCGTAGAGGCATCGATAGCACGGCCCCTGCTTCGCGGAGAACACGGAGACCTGGCCATCGAAGCGGAACACCGACCCATACACGTCGGGCTTGCCCAACAGCACACACGCGTCGTTGACGAGGTAGCGCGTAGGAAAGTTGTCGGATCCGTCGACGACGATGTCCCAGTCGCGCAGTATGGCGAGGGCGTTGGCCGACGTCAGGCGCTCGGCGAACGTCTCGATCTGCACATGCGGATTGACGTCGCGCAGGCGCGCCCGCGCCGATTCGGTCTTCGCGGTGCCGATGCCGGAGGTGCCATGGAGGATTTGGCGTTGCAGGTTGCTGCGATCGACGAGATCGAAGTCTACGATCCCCAGCGTGCCCACGCCGGCCGCGGCGAGGTACAACGCCGCCGGAGATCCCAGTCCGCCCGCGCCGATCAACAGGACGCGCGCATCACGCAGCTTCGATTGGCCTTCGAGACCTACATCGGGAAGCGTGAGGTGCCGGGAGTACCGCAGCAGCTCCTCATGCGACAGCGTCGTCAATGGACCGATGCCGCTCCGGCGATCTGGTAGACCTGTGGCTCGGCATGCTGGAGGTCGGCGAGGGTCACGCTGGCGAGGACTTCGTTAATGCGCCGCTCGAGCATGCGCCAGACCGGACGAATGCTGCAGGCGGTCGCCGGATCGCAGCGTTCTTCGTCCACGCGGTGGACGTCGCAGTTGACCTCGAACGTCACGTGCTCCGAGGCTTCGATGACGTCCTTCACGCTGACGTCTTGCGCCGGGCGCGCCAGCAGGTACCCGCCGCGGGCGCCGCGGACCGAGTCGACCAAGCCGGCGCGTCGTAGACGCAACAGAATCTGTTCGACGTAGTCGTGCGGGAGGCGTTCCTGCTCGGACAGCTCGCGGGCGGCGACGGGACCCTGCCCCGATCGCCTCGCCAGATGAATGGAAACGATTAAGCCGTATTCCGCCCAGGTTGTAACGCGCATGGTCGGAATATGCGACCGTCGTTATCGGGATTCAATGGCCGGGCTGACGCTGACTGCCGCTTGCAACAGGAAGGCGTTGCGGTCATGCGAAGCATTGCGCTGCAGCCACAATACCCGCGCGTTGACGTTCCACATCAACGAGTGTCCGTGGCCAATATCGGCGCCCAATCCGCCGTGAGCGCCCTGCCCGACACCACGATCTTCGCCGAGTGCCGGAAACCCGGCGAGCAGGAAACCAAGGTCCAGGTACAGACGCCCCCAGGCCGGGTGCAGAGACGGCTCATACGCGGGCGCGAAGAGGATCGCGTACGGCGCACAGTTGCCGGGACAGGCCGTGGTCACCCGCAGCGGGGCGTAGTCGATCTGCAGGCCGAGCGAGCCGGACTTCTTCGTGTCGCGCCGGAATCGGACGCCGAGCGTCGGGCCTCGTCCTTCCATCGGGCCGCCGAGGCGCGTCAGGATGCCGACGGCGGGACCGAGGGTGCCGTTGAGCAACTGCGTCTGGCGCGGCTTCCCAAACGCGAGCGAGACGTTGGCTCGACCCTCCAGCGCCTGGATCGCGCTGTTGGGAACCTGAAAGAAACGGCCCTCGAGGAGTGCTGCGGCTTGGGCGCCGATGTTCAGACGGACGCCGAGGCCAAACCCCAATCCGATTTGATTCGTCGCCGTGGGCGAGGGCGTGAGAGGTCCGCAGCCGAGCAACTTGATGTCCTGATCGGTGACGCGCGCCAGCCCGATGGCGGTCGAGGCGAAGGGTGCGACGCCTTTGGATCCGACCGGATAGTAGTTCGACTCCACGCCAACGAACGTGAGCTTGCGGACGCAGTTGTCGTTCGACAAATCGCCGTACCGGGACACGGCCACGCCAATTTCGCCGTCATCGCCGCTGAGAAACGCGAAGCTGCCGCCAAACGAGGTGAACGAATGACTCCCGCCGGAGCCGTCTTCGATGGAGATCGTCGAAACTGTGGGACCGATGCGCGCGCGGCGTTGCGCGGCGCCATGGCCGGCGACTGCGAGCGCGACGAGGACCAGCGTCAGGGTACGCATGAGGAAACTTCTACCTCGTCGCGCTCGCGAGTGCCGTGACTCCGATCACTTCACGAGCAAACCCACCGCCAGACCGGCCGCGTTCATGCGGATCAGCCAGGCCCAGCAGGTCGCCATCTGCAGCGGCTTCGCCTTGACGTACCAGACGCTACTGCCGACGGTCGCCAGCAAGATCGTCGGCAACCACAGCACCGTCGCGAACTCCATGCCCGCGAGCGGTCCGCCGCCCTGCACCCAGAGGGCGCCGCGGAAACGACCGTAGAACCACGCGAACAGCAGGCCGAACGCGAGCGACAGCACCGCCGACTTCGCCAGGGCCGGACCCATGAACCGCTTCATGTCCTCCGGCGTCATCGTGACCATGAATGCGTCCATGCCCTTCGTGAACACCTTGCTCCACACGACCCAGTCCACGAGGTAGACCACGACGCCTGCGACCAGTCCCGCGATCCAGTTCATGCGTGCGTCTCCGTTGTGAGAGTCACTGCTTCTTCCGCTCTCCCGGCACACCCAGCTCCGTCATCGCCCGCAAATCGAGGACTTCGTCGAGCTCTTTCCCTTTCAACAGTCCCTTCTCCATCACCAGCTGGCGCACGGTGACGTTCTTCGCGACGGCTTCCTTCGCCAGCTTCGCCGCTTCGGCATATCCGATTTTCGGCGCGAGCGCCGTGACGAGCGCCGGGCTGCGCTCGAGCCAATACGCGGACTGCGCCGCGTCGGCCTCGATCCCCTCGACGCACCGCTCCGCCAGCACGCGCGTCGCGTTGGTGAGGATCATCATCGACATCAGGATGTTGTGGGCGATGACGGGCATCATCACGTTCAGTTCGAGCTGCCCCGCCTCCGCCGCCGTGGTAACGGTGACATCGTTGCCGATCACCTGGAAGCAGACCTGGTTCACCATCTCGGGGATGGACGGATTCACTTTCCCCGGCATGATGCTCGACCCGGGCTGCACCGCGGGCAGCAGAATTTCCGCGAAACCGGTGCGCGGGCCGGACGCGAGCAGCCGCAAATCGCTGGCAATCTTGCCGAGATCGGCGGCGTAGGTGCGCAGGGCGCCCGAAAACCCCGCGGGATCGCCCATCGACTGCATCAACTGCACGCGATCCTTGCCTTCGCGCAGGTCGAGGCTGGTCATCGCGCGGAGATGCTTGACCATCAGCGCGGGGTACTGCGGCTCGGCATTGAGTCCCGTACCGACGGCCGTACCGCCGATGCCGAGATCGCGCAGATCGTCGGCGGCGCGCGTGATGCGGTCGCGGTTGCGCTCGACGGTGTGCCCGAACGCGGTGAACTCCTGGCCGAGGCGGATCGGCGTCGCATCCTGCAGGTGCGTTCGTCCCGATTTCACGATGGTGTCGAACGCCTTGCCCTTCGCGAGGAAGGCACGCGCGAGACGGGTCAGCGACTCCGCGAGCGCCGCCAGCTGCGACAGCGCGGCGAGCCGGATGGCGGTGGGAATCACGTCGTTGGTGGACTGGGCCATGTTGACGTGATCGTTGGGATGCACCGGCTTGTAGTCGCCCCGCTTGGCGCCGAGCAGCTCGTTGGCGCGGTTGGCGAGCACCTCGTTGCAGTTCATGTTGTGCGACGTGCCGGCCCCGGCCTGGTACGGATCCACGACGAACTGCTCGCGGTGTCCCCCGGCCAGCACCTCGTCCGCCGCCGTGATGATCGCATCGGCAAGCTTGCGATCGAGGCGTCCGGTTTCCCGGTGTGTCAGCGCCGCGGCTTTCTTGATGAGGATGACGGCGTCGACGAAGGCGGGGAGAGGGCGCAGATTGGAGATGGGGAAGTTTTGCCGTGCCCGTTCGGTCTGGACGCCCCACAGCGCTTCGGCGGGGACCGGCAGCTCCCCGAGGGGATCACGTTCGATACGCGTTTGGCCCACCGCCCCTCCGTCGATTCGACCGCCGTCCGTCTCGAGCCAGGAATCGCCCATGGAATCCCGTGAATTGATTCAGCACCTGCCGGACCGCGCCATGTTTCGAGCCGACGCCATGACGAAAGTCGACTGTTTTCGATCGCATCGGCTCATTGTCGGGCTCAACTGCCTCGAGCCCGGCCAGGCGCAGGCCGCTCATACCCACGCCGGCGCCGACAAATTCTATGTAGTGCTGAGCGGAAAGGCCACTTTCCTCATCGGCGAGCGCGAGGTTGCCGCCGGCCCCGGTGATTTCGTTGCCGCGCCCGCAGGCATTCCACACGGCATCGCGCGCGCCGCCGAGCGCACGATCGTCCTGATGGCGATGGCCCCCGCCCCCGCTGCTAGCGGGGGGGGCGCCGAAACCAGCCGACGGTGAACAGCTCCTTGGCGGCGGCCGCACCGTGCGTGCGTACCAGCAAGTACATCCCGAGCACCGTCAGCAGGATCGTCGTGTAGAAGCGCCACAGCAGCAGCATCGTCACCTGATGCCCGGGCCCGAAGTCTCCCGCAAAGCCCGACAGGAACGCTACCTCGATCCCGCCCCCGCCTGACGGCAGCGGCACGACCAGCGGCGCGTGCAGCAGCGCCAATGATCCGAAGAACATCACGCTGAACGGCGGCGCATCCGGATGGCCCCAGACCAGTGCGGGCAGGATCAACGCGCGCGCCGCGAGGCTCACGACGGTCAGCAGCGCGCCTCCAAACAGCACCCACCACGGTGCCCGGCGCACGTGCGCCAGCGCGACGCGCCATTGCCGCCGCACGCGGTGCCGGATCGCGCCGGGCCGCACCAGCCGCTGCAGCGTCCAGATGACGAGCAGTGCGACGAGCGCGATCAGCTCGATCCCGAGGAGATCGCGGGCGAGGCTGTGCGTCAAAAACCGATCTGCCGCCTGACTCCAATCCGGCACGTAGTACGCCACCAACGCAACCGCTATGACGCCGAACACCGGCCACTCGGCGGCGACCTCCACACCGAGCGCGACCAGCGCCGTGACGACGCGCAACCCCGACCAGGTCATCCCCAGGAATCGCGCCGGCTCCCCGCCGAGGCGGTTCGGCGTGAACGTCGAGGCGGCTTCGCCGTAGAGGTTCAATCGCAGCGCATCGAGAAACGTCAGGCGCCCGCCCGCCGCCCAGCTGGCGAGCTGAATACGCCACGCGCGGGCCGCGCAGTCGATCGCGAGCAGCAGAATGGCGAGGAGGTGGTTCAATCAGAGCAATCGCCGAGCGGATACATGAACCCGCAATTGGGGCACGGATTCTTACAGCCCCACGGCTTCGGCTGCACCTCGGCGCCGCAGCGCATGCACCGGGGCCGGGGTTTAGGCGCTGTGGGAGATGCGGGTGAGGAAGGGATTCGTGCGGCGCTCCCGTCCGATGGTCGTTTCGGGTCCATGTCCGCTGTACACGATGGTATCATCGGGCAGCGGGAGCAACTCGCGCTCGATGCTGGCAATCAGCGTTTCGAAGTCGCCGCCGGGCAAATCGGTCCGGCCAATCGATCCGGCGAACAGCACGTCGCCGCTGAAGACGGCGCCATGCCCCACGAAGCAGACGCTGCCGGGAGAATGGCCGGGTGTGTGCCGCACGTCGAACCTCAGGCCCCCGACCTGCAGTTGCTGGCCGGCGACCAGGTCGCGGTCGGGAGGCGGCTGCTCCTCGGGCGGAACCAGGCCGAACCATCCCGCTTGCTCCCCCACGGCGTCATACAGTGGGCGGTCAGCGGGATGCAGCCACACGATCGCGCCTGTTTTGCGCGCGACCTGCTCCACACCGAGCACGTGATCGACATGCGCGTGGGTGAGCAGGATGGCCACAGGCTGCGCGCCCGCTTCGTCGATCTTGTGGAGAATCAGACCCGCTTCTTCGCCGGGATCGACGATCACGCTTTGGCGCGTCGGTTCATCGACGATCAGATAGCAATTCTCGGCGAACACGCCGTTGGCGATCTGCACGACCTTCATTGCTTGCCCTTGCCGTCGCCCTGCTGCTCGCGCAGGGACTTGAGATACTTCTCGACCGCGATCGCCGCCGTCGTCGCGTCCCCCACCGCGGTCGTGATCTGCCGAGTGACCTGACTCCGCACGTCGCCCGCGGCGAAGAGTCCCGCCATCGAGGTCATCATGCGGTTGTCGGTGATCAGATAGCCGCCGGCGTCGTGGTCCACGTGGCCTTCGACGAGCTGCGTATTGGGCTTGAATCCCGCGAAGATGAACACGCCACCCACGTCGAGATTGGAGCGCTCGCCCGTTCCGGTGTCCTCGAGCACCGCGTGGGTGACGCCCTTGGTGTTGCCGACGATTTCAGGCACGATCGTGTTGCGAATGACTTGGATCTTCGGGTTCGTGAACGCCCGCTCCTGCAGGAGCTTGGACGCGCGGAATTCGTCACGGCGGTGCACCAGGTGCACCTTGCTCGCATAGCGCGTGAGATAGTCGGCTTCTTCGACGGCGGCATCGCCGCCGCCCACGACGGCGAGGCGCTCGCCCTTGAAGAACGCGCCATCACAGACCGCGCAGTACGACACGCCTTTGCCGGCAAACTCCTTCTCGCCCGGCACGCCGAGCTTGATCGGTGTGCCACCCGCCGTGAGGATCACGGCCTGACTGCGATAGACGTTGCCACGCGCGGTGTGCACGTCGAACCAGCCGTCGGCGTCCCTGCCGATGCGCTCGACGGTATCGGTCACGATCTCGGCGCCGAACTTCTTGGCGTGCTCGGTCATCTTCTGCGCCAGCTCCCAGCCCTTGATGCTCTCGAAGCCGATGTAGTCTTCGATCAGATCGGTGTTGAGGAGCTCACCACCGGGCGCGCCGCGCTCGATCGTGACCGCCGTGAGCATGCCGCGGTGGGCGTAGAGCGCGGCGCACAGCCCCGCGGGGCCGGCGCCCACAATGACGACGTCGTAGATGAGTGCAGTCCGCTCGGTCATGGGTTTCTGAATTCCAGGCGCGGGGGATCACCCTCCCCCGCCAGGGCGCGCGCCAACTGCGCGCGAAACTGAACCGTTTCGAATTCAATCTCGGGTCGCTGCGGTCCGGCCAGCTTCTCGAGCGCCGCTGCTCCAACGACCACTGTGCCGTGCCGGTTCCCGCGATCCCGATGCAGCAGCGCGGCCGCAGACTGAATCAGACCCTGCCAGACGCGCGCTTCATCTTCCTTAATAATAGAACGCCAGACTGTTTCCAACGCTTCGTGCGCCAGCCAATACTCGCGGTTGTTGAACAACTCCCGGGCGTGCGCCAGGTAGCGGGAGCGCTCCTCGGGAGTCACGAGCGTCGTGCGTCGTGCGTGGTGCGAGGGCCCAGTTTCAGGAGATTCAGCGCCCCGTGGCAGCTCGAAATCGTGCCGATGAGCACCTCAGCCGGGAGACCACTCGCACCGGCTTCCGCGACGACCTGATCGCCGGCCCGCACCGCATCCGCCGAGAACATGCCGACGCCGAACACCTGATGCTTGCAGACGAACAATGCCGGCCCGCTCACCGGGCGGCCGTCTGCTCGCAGCCGATCGGCCAGGTCGCGGACGGAGTCAGACATTTCCCAGGTGCGCGGTGCACCGATCGCGGGGCACAGCGCGGGCTCGATGCAGTGCGTCGGGCAGATCCAGTCGGCCCACGAGACGTAGCGCGTCTCGTCGGCGCCGCCGCTGGGCCGATCGTAGGGCGTGGGAAAGTCGCCCGGCACGGGGACGACCGAGACTCCGCGCCGCGGCCAGCGCGCTCGCGCCTGCCGCAGCACCCATTCGAACATCAGGTGCGGCATGTGCGGCGAGGGGACGATCTGGTCATCGCCGGATTCGATCAAGAATCGATCGAAAAAAGCCCCCCAATCAGACTCGACAAAAGTCCGATCCGGGGCTTCGCCGAGCTCGCGTCGTGCTTTGCAGCTGCGATCACGATCCACGACGACGACGGTCCGGTAGTGAGTCTTGCCGCGCGCTTTGGCTTTCGCGAGCTGGGACGCGTAGAACGTGCCGTAGCAGCCCCCGCCGACCACCACGACGTCCCTCAGCGGATGAGTCTCCCTCCGTCCACGACCAGCACGGTGCCGGTGGCGTAATCGGTGCCGGCGAGGAGAAACCGCACCGCCGCGACGACGTCCGCCGGCGACCCCAGCCGCTCGAGCGGCGTGGTCTCCCGAATGTGCTCGCGCGCCTGCTCGTCCCAATCTTCCGGCAGCAGCACCGCCCCGGGCGCGATCGCGTTGACGGCGATATCCGGCGCGAGCGCGCGGGCGAGCCCTTTCGTCAGCATGATGACGCCCGCTTTGCTGACACAGTGCGGGACATAGGCGGGCCAGGGCTCCATCCCGGCGATGTCCGCCATGTTGACGATCTTCCCTTTGGCGCGGCGCAGGTGCGGAATGGCACCCTGCGAAACGAAAAACATGGCGCGCAGGTTGAGATCGAGCGTCGTATCCCAGCTCTCCGGCGTCACCGCCTCCACCTCCTGGCGCACCATGATCGCGGCGGAATTGACGACGACGTCGAGGCGCTTGAAGACACGCGCCGCCTGATCGGCGAGGCCGCGCGCGGCTTTCGCATCGCTCAAGTCGGCCCGCAACAGCTCGGCGCGCCGGCCGGCGCCCTGCACTGCACGGGCGGTCTCTTCCGCGCCCGTTGCCGAGCCGTGGTAGTGCACCGCGATGTCGCACCCCGATTGCGCCAGCCCGATGGCGATCGCCTGGCCGATCCGTTTTCCTGCTCCCGTCACGAGTGCAGCCGCCCCTTCGAGCCGCACTAGTACGCCTTCCCCGTGACCGGCACGATCTGCCCGGTAATCCCGCTGGCTTCGTCGCTCGCGAGAAACAGCACGGTATTCACCACTTCGTGCAACTCGACGAAGGGACTCTTGGTATCCGCCATCTGTGCGAGGTTATCGGCGGTCCGCACCGTGGCGGGCGCGACCGCGTTCACGCGCACATTCGCGTCGCGGTATTCGCGCGCCAGCTCGCGGGTGAGTCCCGCGACGGCCGACTTCGCCGCGCTGTACGCCGACATGTGCATGAGGGAACGGACCACCGCGATGGACGCAAAGTTGACGATCGCGCCACCCCCCCCGCCGCCGCCGCCGCCGCGGGACATCAGCAGCGGCATCGCCGCCTGGCACATGAAGAACGCCGTTTTGAAGTTGACCGAAAGCTCGCGGTCCAGAATCTCGGGCTTCACTTCGGTGAAGGGGCCGTAGCTGAAGAATCCGCCCGCCACGTTGACGACGATGTCGAGGCCGCCGAAGTGTGACTGCGCCGCGGCAGCCGCCGCACGCGCCGCATCGGGCTGCGTTAGATCCCCCGCCGACGCCTTCGCCGCAATCCCCTCCGCCGCGAACTCTTTCACGCGATCGGCCAGGCCGACCGCGTTCACGTCCGCCAGCAACAACTTCGCGCCCGCCCGGCCGAAGCCGCGCGCTACCGCATGGCCGATTTGGCCGACGCGACCGACGCCCGTGATGAGGGCGACCTTGCCATGCAGGTCAGCGGGCACCGGCGATGTCGTCCACGGGGGGGGCGCCGCGCTGCGCGAACCGGATCGTTCCGTCCCGGCCGATCACGTAGACGGTCCGCTGAATTCCTTTGCCGTCGTCCTTCAGCGCGTGGTATGCGCCGGCGATCGAACGCTCGGGATCGGAGAGGAGCGGAAAGTTGAACCGCATCTTCTCGACATAGCTGCGATGGCTGTCGACGCTGGCGGGGTTCACGCCCAGCGGCTGCATCCTGGCGGCTGCGAACTTGGCGATCTCATCGCGCACGGCGGAGAGTTGGCGGTTTCAGCCGGGAGTATTGTTGCCCGGATAGAAAACCAACGCCACCGGGCCGTTCTTCAGCAGGTCGCCGAGCGCATAGTCCTTGCCGTCGGATGCGGGCGCTTTGAACGTCGGGGCCTTGCTGCCGATCGGTAGTGGTTCACTCATGTGCTGCCTGTCCTCCCCGTTGCTTCACCGTGAGCTCCAGCCGGTGTTCGAGCTGCTCCAGCCACGTGTCGGGCACGCGCATGCCGCCCAACGGAGCGTGGCTTTCCCCGTATTCGCTCTCGCCGTGCCAATCAGACCCGCCGCTGATGCCGAGGCCCAGCCGTTCGGCAATCTTGGTGAGCCGTTGCTCGACCGCCGGCGGGTGGCTCGGGTGCCGCACCTCGATGCAGTCGAGTCCCTGATCCTGAAAGATGCGGATCTGGGCTTCCGTCCCATGATCACCCAGATGCGCCGCGACGGTTAGCCCTCCGACTTCGTGCACCAGTGTGGTGACCTCGCCGAGCTTGGGTAACGGCTTCTCGACGTAGGCGGCCCGGCCGCGGCCGAGGTAGCGCCGGAAGGCGTCGCTGATGTTGTCGCACACGCCAACGTCGACTAGCGCGCGCGCGACGTGTGGCCGCCCCAGCGCGCCGCCGTCGCCGCCCATGAGCTGCGCCTCGACGTCTTCCAGCTCGATCGCCACACCGAGGCCCTGGAGCTTGGCGACGATCTGCTCGCCGCGCAGCCGGCGGGCGGCCCGCGTGTCGCGCAGAAAGCCCTGGAGCCGCTCATTCTCCTGCGGCAGAAACAGCGCGAGCACGTGCAGCTCGCCCCACGGTGCGCGCACGCTGAACTCGCATCCGGGAATCACGCGGATGCCGAGCTTGGCGCCTTCGTGCGCCGCGTCGGCTACGCCGTCGGTGGTGTCGTGATCCGTCAGCGCGATGGCCGACAAATCGACGGCGCGCGCACGGCGCGCGACTTCCGGCGGCTCACACTCGCCGTCGGATGCCGTCGAATGACAATGCAGATCAATGTGCGGCGTAATCGGCCTCGGGCGCGGTCCACGCGGGCTGCGACTGGCGGAACAGCTCCAGCAGCTCGCGATCGGAGAGCTCGGTGAAGGCGCGCTCGGGGGAGCGGGCGCCGAGCGGCGAGAAATGCGTGACGCGGCGGCCGCGCTGCGGTCCGGTCCCGTGCTCGAAGATGAGACCGAATTGATCGCGGCCGTACACCGTCACGCGTCCGGAGGGATACACCTCCCAGCGGTCGCCGTCCACCACAAGAACGCGACGTGACATGGCCGCTACGCCTGCGACGTCGTGGCGACGGGAACCTCGGACCAGAGCTCCCACGCATCAGGCGCGTACGTCGCCAACGCCTGGAGCCGCTTCTCGAGCTTGATCTCCTCCGGCAACCGCGAGGCCTGGGCGCGGTGCGACATCTCGGTGGGGCTCTCCGAGAACTCGATGAACAACCGCGGATCTTTGGCGTTGCGGTACAGCCAGATCCGCTGCCCGCGTGCCTCGGCGAACTGGCTGAGCTCCCGCAGCGTATTCACGTACTCCGTCTCATTCTGCGTGGGCACGCGCACGCGCGCGGCAGTCAGGACTTTCGGCATGCTCACACCGCTCCCTCGGGAAATTCCTGCAGCAGCTTCTTGACGTCGGCCAGGAACTTGTCGGCATCGGCGCCGTCCACCACGCGATGGTCATACGACATCGTCAGCATCCCCATCGTGCGAATGGCGATGGATTCCGTGCCGTCGGCTGCGGTCACCACCTTGGGACGCTTCTCGATCGCGCCGACGCCCAGGATCGCAACCTGCGGCTGGTTGATGATCGGAATCCCGGCGAACGGGCCGAAGCCGCCGGGATTGGTGATCGTAAACGTGCCGCGTTGGATGTCGTTCGGCAGCAGCTTCTTGGTGCGGGCACGCTCGCCCAGGTCGTTGATCGCCCGCGCGATGCCGATGAGCGACAGCTCGTCGGCGTGCTTGATCACCGGCACGATGAGGCCCCAGTCGAGCGCCACCGCGATCCCGACGTTGATTTCGGACCGGTAGATCGTGCTGTCGCCCGACACCGCGGCATTGACCACCGGATGCGTGCGCAGATTCTCGGCGCAGGCCTTCGCGATGAACGCGAGGAACGTGAGATTTGCGCCGCGCTCGGCATAACTCTGCTTGGCTTTGCTGCGCAGCTGCGCCACGCGCGTGAAGTCCACCTCGAAAAAGCTGGCTACGTGTGCGGACACGCGCTTCGACATCACCATGTGGTCGGCGGTGATCTTGCGGATCTTGGACCACGGCTCGACACGGTCGCCGGGCCACGCCTCGATGGTCGGGTGCTCGACGGCACCGGGAGCCGAGAGCGGGGAGCGGGGAGCACTCGGCGCCGTGGCCGGCGCGCGCTCGATGTAGCCGAGGATGTCCTGCTTCGTCACACGGCCCGCCAAACCGCTGCCCGGAATGCGCGAGATGTCCACGCTGTGCTCGGCCGCGATCTTGCGGACGAGTGGCGTGGACTTGGTGCGCAACCGCTCCTCGGCGGTCTGAACACCACCACCGTCGCCGTCGCTGCGCTTCATTGCTGGGACTGGTGCCGAGGGCGCCGCAGCTTTGGGAGACTCGGGTTTGGGCGCGGGGGGGGGCGGCGGCGGCGGCGGCGCTTGAGACTTCGGCGGTTCGGGTGGCTTCGATGCCGTCGCTCCTGCGTCTGTCTCAAGAACGGCAACGAGCGTCTGGACCGGCACCGTCTGCCCTTCCTGCACCTTGATCTCGGCAAGCACGCCGGCGGCCGGCGCCGGAATCTCCGCGTCGACTTTATCGGTCGAGATCTCGAACAGGGGCTCGTCCCGTTTGACCGTGTCGCCGACTTTCTTGAGCCACTTGCTCAAGGTGCCTTCGGCGATCGACTCGCCCATCTGCGGCATCAAGACATCCACACGTGCCATTGTCGCTCCGTCAGTACGCCGCGAGCCAGCGCGCGGCCTTCACAATGTCATCGGTCTGAGGCAACACGAAGTCTTCCAGCGTCGGTGCGTACGGCAGCGGCACGTCGTGCGCCGTCACGCGCATGATCGGCCCGTCGAGCCACTCGAACGCCTGCTCGTTGATCCGCGCGGCGATCTCGCCCGCAATGCCGCCCGTGCGCGTGTCTTCGTGCACGATCAGCACCTTATTCGTCTTTTTCACCGTCGCGACGATCGCGGCATCGTCCATCGGCAATAGCGTGCGCAAGTCGAGCACTTCGACCGCGACGCCGTCTTCCTTATCGAGGCGCTCCGCCGCTTCGAGCGATTTCCACAGCGTCGCCCCGTAACTGATGATGGAAAGATGCTTCCCTTCGCGCGCCAAGCGAGCCTCTCCAATCGGCGTCAGGATCTCCTCGCCCTCGGGCAGCTGCTCCTTGATCCGGCGGTACAGCCACTTGTGCTCGAGATAGAGCACCGGGTCCTCGTCGCGGATCGCGGACTTGATGAGGCCCTTGGCGTCCCGCGCCGTGGCCGGATACACGATCTTGAGACCCGGCGTGTGGAGGAACGCGGCCTCCGGATTCTGGGAGTGGAACGGGCCGCCGCGCACGTAGCCACCGCACGGCCCGCGCACCACCATCGGCGTCGAGAGTCCCGCCCGATAGCGCGCGGTCGCGACGTAGTTGGTCAGCATGTCGTAGGCGCACGAGATGAAGTCGATGAACTGCATCTCGGCGACGGGGCGCAGGCCCATGTGCGCCGCTCCCGCCGCCGCCCCGACGATGGCCGCTTCCGAGATCGGCGTATCGATCACGCGCGACTCGCCGAAACGCTTGCTGAACCCTTCGGTGACCTTGAATGCGCCGCCGTACGACCCGACGTCTTCGCCCAGGATGAAGACCCGCTCGTCGCGCTCCATCTCCTCCCACAGGCCTTGGCGCAGGGCTTCGAGAAAGGTGACTTCGGCCATTACCGCGCGTCTCGAATCTTAAAGTCGAACGGAAGCGTCACCACGCTCCGCACAGGCACGCCCCTCATTTTCGCGGGCGCAAATATCGCGCTGTGCAATGCGTCCCTGGCGGCGTCGATGAACGCCAGATTGCCTGGTTCGACGGGAAAGATTGTCCGGGGCTCCGCTCGGCCATTTTGTCCCACTACGCACCTCAGGATAACCCGCCCTTCCACGCGCGCGCGTCGTAGGTCGTCGGGGTAATGCAGTGCGTCAATGGTGACGAGCGAAGCCATGGCATCCACGTCGCGCTCGACCAGCCCGCCGGCACGCTTCAATGAGTCAATCCGGCGCCGATCCAGCGCGGACACCTCCGCGGAATCCATCAATACGAGGACGCGGATCGGCCGCGCCGGTGTCCGGACCCCGGTCGCAGTCGCGCACGCCGCCAGCACCACGACTGCGGCAGTGATGGCATGGCGCAGCAGCGGCTCTCCGGGACCACGTTGAGTCGCATGCGATCCTCGCACGCCATCTCCTCTCAGGCCCTGACGGAAAGTTTCGAGAAACGTCACCTCGCTCATCGTCGTCCTTCCTTCACGCGGTAAACGACGGGAAACTGGACCAGGGTTCGAACCTTGCGGCCGTGGAATATCCCCGGCGAGAACAGCGCCCGTTGCACATACTCTTTCGCTGAAAGATTGAAACCCATGTGCGGGGTGGCGATAACGTGAATTGAGGTTCGCTCCGCATGGCCCATCGTGTCCAAAACGAACTGCACAACGACGGTACCCTGCTTGCCGTTTCGCAAGAGCTCCAACGGGTAGTAGAGAAGTGGACCGCTAAGAATGCGTGGAGCCGTGTCGCACGCGGCCTCAAGCACCAGGCTCGAATCGAGCGTCATGGCTGAACGGTCCGGCTGCTGCATCGCCACTGCGAGAATCATCGCGAGGGCGGTCATAGCACTTTGAACCAAAGCTTGTCCGCCGCTGGCGGCTCTACGTATACGCCCGGCAGCGCGCTCTCCCCATCCGGCAACGGCTCGTTCACACACGCATCGGTCGCCTGATCTACTTCCACGCGCACGCGGTCGTCGATGTCCTTCAAGTCAGCTTCGGTAACGAGATCGCCGGCGAGCAGTCGCTGCACATAGCGATCGACGGGGTCGTTCGCGCCGGCCCAGCGGTCCAGATCGCCCTTCGGCACGTAATGCTGATCGTCGTGCTCGGCGTGCCCTTTACGGCGGTACGTCTTCACTTCGATGAAGTGCACGCCTTTCCCTCGCCGCGCCTGCTCGGCCGCGAATTTCGTCGCTTCATACACCGCGAACACGTCGTTGCCGTCGACGGTCACGGCCGGAACACCGTAGCCCTTGGCCTTCTCGGCGAGATCCTTCACCGCGAACTGCTTTTCCGGCGGCGTCGAGTAGGCCCAGTGGTTGTATTCGCCGATCACGACGAGCGGCAGCCGTTGGACGGCGGCGAAATTCAGTCCTTCGTGGAAAGTGCCGGTCGACGTCCCGCCATCTCCTATGTAGACCAGTCCCACCCTGGGCTCGCGCCGCAGCTTGAAGGTCAGTGCGATACCGGCCATCACCGGGATCATGTCACCGAGGTGCGAGATCTGGCCGAGGTACCCCTTCTCAAGGTCATTGAAGTGGACGTTCAGCTCACGGCCGCGGGTCGGGCTGTCGGCCTTGGCCATGTATTGCCGCAGGATCTCGAGCGGCTGGGCGCCCATCACCAGCAGCGAACCGAGGTTACGAATCAGGGGCGAAAGGATGTCCTGGTTGCGGCCCCGCTCCAGCGCATACGCCGTGGCGACCGACTCGCCCTCCTGGCCGAGGGAGCGAAACAACCCGCCGATGACCTTGGTCTGCCGGTAGAGGGCGACCAGGCGCTCTTCCAGCGTCCGCGTAAGTCGCAGGTAGTAGTAGATCTCGAGCAGCTGATCGGTCGACAGCACCGCCCCGGAGGTCGCTGCAGTCGGGCGCGTCGCAGGAAGAGCCATGGCCCTAAATTATAGCGGGAGGGGGAAAGCCATGGCGAACATCAAACTGCGCGTCACCGGAATGACTTGCGGCCACTGTCAGGCCAAGGTCGAGCAGGCATTAAAGGGTGTGGTTGGGGTCTATTCCGCCATCATCGATTTGCCGGACGGCGAAGCGGAAATCGATTTCGACGACGACTCGGTGACGACCGATCAACTCGTCGCGGCGGTGGCCAAAGCGGGGTACGGAGCGAAAATCGCGGGTTAGTACGCGCCGCGCATGACGTGCGCGGGCTCGACGAGCTTGTGGACCTCGGCAAGGAAGCGCTTCGCGAGCTTGTCGAGCTCCGATTCTCCCACCTGATCCGTCGCCACTTCCACGAACGTGTAGTGACCGCCCTCGGGCCGCGCGCTGATCGTGATGCGGCCCAGCGTGCCCTGATACGCGCGCCGGCGTGGCGACTCTTCCGCCGGCGCCAGGCGCCCGCCAAAGAAGCTCTTGGCCACGTCGAGCACCGCTTCGGGACTCGCGCTAGTTCTGTGGAAGTATCGCATGCGTCGCCACTCCCGGAGTTTTGAATCTGCGCAACGTCAGACTATTGAGCACCACGGAGAGACTGGACCACGCCATCGCGGCGCTGGCGAGTATCGGCGACAGCAGCCAGCCCGTCACAGGATACAGCACACCGGCGGCAATGGGAATCAGCAGCACGTTGTAACCAAACGCCCAGATCAGGTTCCAGCGAATCGTCCGCATGATGCGGCGCGCCAGCTCGATCGCGATGAACACGGCGCGCAGATCACCCCGGATCAGCGTCACGTCCGACGCCTCCATGGCGATGTCGGTGCCGGTGCCGATGGCGATGCCGACGTTCGCCTGGGCCAGCGCCGGCGCGTCGTTGATGCCGTCGCCGACCATGACGATGTCGCCGCCCCCCCCCTGGCGCTGCAGCTTCTTCACGAGATCGGCTTTCTGCGACGGCAACACTTCGGCGATCACCTCATCGATCCCGATCTCGGCCGCGACGGCATTCGCGCCCTTCCGGGAATCCCCGGAGACCATGACCACTGGAATGCCGCGGCGCTTCAACAGCTCGACTGCCGTTTTGGACGTCGGCTTGACCGGATCGGCGATCGCGATGACGGCGTACACGGTGTTATTCACGACGCAGATCACCGGGGAGCGGCCCTGCGCGGCGAGACGATCGGCGTCGGCGCCGAGTGAGCCCAGCTCGAGGCTGCGCTCGCGCGCGTGCCGCAACGAGATCACTTCGATGATGCGGCGGTCCACCGTGCCGCGCACGCCCCTGCCCTCCATAGCGGCAAATTTCTCGACCGGCAACAACGTGACCTGCTTGTCCTGGGCCGCCTTGAGAATCGCGAATGCGAGCGGGTGCTCCGAGCGCTGCTCGACGGACGCCGCCCACTTCAGGACGTCGGCGGGGCTGATCGGCGTGCCGTCGGGCTTCTTGGCCGTGACGATGTGCGTGACGACGGGCTTGCCCTCGGTGATCGTGCCGGTCTTGTCGAGCAGCACCGTCCGTGTCTTGGCGAGGCGCTCGAGCGCTTCGCCGCTGCGGATCAGGATGCCATACTCCGCAGCTTTCCCGGTGCCGACGAGAATCGCGGTGGGGGTCGCGAGACCTAACGCGCATGGGCACGCGATGATCAAGACGCTCACGAACGCGACCGTCGCGTAGACGAGGGCGCGCGCCTGCGGCGGAGGGCCGAAGTCGAACCAGCCGATGAATGCCGCGATCGCGATCGCGATGACGATCGGCACGAAGACCCCCGCGACGCGGTCGGCGAGCTTCTGGATCGGCGCCTTGGTCGCCTGCGCGTCTTCGACGAGCTGCACGATCTGGCCGAGCGCCGTCTCTTTCCCGACGCGCGTGGCGCGGAACGTGATGCTCCCCGTCGTGTTCAGCGTACCGCCGATGACTTCGTCCCCCGGCTTCTTCGCGACCGGCATCGGCTCGCCGGTGAGCATCGACTCGTTGACGGCCGACGCGCCTTCGATGACGAGGCCATCCACGGGGAGCTTCTCACCCGGCTTGACGATCACGAGGTCCCCCACCAGAACGGCCTCGACCGGGATCTCGGTCTCGTGGCCGTCGCGAATCACGTGCGCGGACTTGGCGCGCAGCGCCGCGAGGCGGTGGATCGCCTCGGACGTCCGGCCCTTGGCCCGCGCCTCGAGCAAACGGCCGAGCAGAACCAGCGCGATGATCGCGGCGACGGCCTCGTAGTACACGTCGGCCGGAAGTCCCGCGCGCAAGAACAGAGTCGGCGCGGCGGTCGCGACGAGCGAGTACAGGAACGCGGCGCCGGTGCCGACGCCGATCAGGGTATTCATGTCGGCCGTGCGGTGGCGGAATCCGCTCCATGTGCCCTTGTAGAACTGCTGACCGGACCACACGACGACCGGGAGCGTGATCAGCGCGAGACCCCATGTGATCCAGTCGAGGTCCAGGATCCAGCCCCGGCCGGCGATCCAGTCCCGCAGGGAAACGGCGAGGGGCATGAGCAGCCGGCCCAGGAGATCGACCTGCTTCATCGTGCCGTTGTCGCCCAGGGGGCGATCGGCCATGAGCAGCATCGATCCGACCATGGCAACGACAGTCACGACGGCAGCGACGACGAACTTCCAGGTGAGCGCGCGAATCTCGCGGCTGCGTGCGATACGGTCGCGCTCCAGCGGATCCTCGGCGGCGATCGGCGCCGCGACCTCCAATCCGGCATTCGCGACCGCTTGCTCCAGGTCTTCCGCGCTCACAACGCCGGGGACGTAGTCGACGGTCGCGGTCTCCGTCGCCTGATTGGCGACGGCGCGGATCACGCCGTTCACGCCCGCCAACGATTTCTCGAGGGGGGCGACGCTGGGGGCGTAGTGCAGGTCGGTGATGCCGAACGTCACGCTCGCCTTGCCGGCATTGTAGCCGGCCTCGCGCACCGTCTTGATGAGCTGCCCGACATTCGTCTGGGCGGCATCGTATTCGATCGCCGCCTTGTTGGTCGCGAAGTTGACGCCGGCCGACGACACGCCCGTCGCGCCGGCGAGCGCCTCCTGCACCGTCGCGGCGCAGCTCGCGCAGGTCATGCCCTCGATCGGCAGAATGATCCGCGCCTTACTCATGGGCGGCGCCGTGGAATTTGTGGGGCGAGGAGGCCGCGCGGCGCTCGCCCGGTGGCTCCACGACGAGCACGCCTTTCAGCATGTTCATGCCGCAGCGGAAGGAATACTCGCCTGGTTGCTCGGGGGTGAACTCGATCGTGGTGGTCTGGAACGCGGGCAGTTGCTGATCGATGCCGAACCGCTCGAACACGACCCGCTCCGAGCAGTCGGCGGTCTCGTCGCGGTAGAACTGCAACCGCACCGGCTTCCCCGCCTGAACGACGATCGTATCGGGCGTGTAGCCGCCCTTGACGATCACGCGCACCTCTTGCACGCCGCCGGCAAGCGCCGTCGCCGCCACCGCTCTGCGGCGCGAGAAGAGGAAGTACCACAGCACCCAGACGATGGCGACGGCGCCGAGCGCTGTGACGGCGATCTGGGTGGACGTCATGCGCCCCCCCCTCCCGCTAGCGCACCTGTACGCGTGCGGGTTTCGCCTCCGGCCGGACTGCGTGTTCGATGCGCATGGCGTAGAACGAGCGCCACACGAACGTCAGCGCGATCACCAGGAACGCGCCGGCGAGGACCAGGCTCAGCGTCGCGCCGCGCTCGGCGGTCAGCGACACGGCGAGCTCGACGGCCAGCAGGCCGAACAGTGTCGTGAACTTGATGATCGGATTCATCGCGACCGAAGAGGTGTCCTTGAACGGGTCGCCCACGGTATCGCCGACCACCGTGGCATCGTGGAGCGGCGTGCCCTTCTGCTTCAATTCGGTCTCGACGATTTTCTTGGCATTGTCCCAGGCGCCACCGGCGTTGGCCATGAAGATGGCCTGATAGAGCCCGAACAGCGCGATCGAGATCAGGTAGCCGATGAAGTAGTACGGCTCGAAGAACGCGAACGCGAGCGTCGCGAAGAAAACGGTCAGGAAGATGTTGAACATTCCCTTTTGCGCGTACTGGGTACAGATCGCCACCACCTTCTTGCTGTCCGACACCGAGGCCCTGGTCGTGCCCTCGAGCCGGATGTTCGCCTTGATGAACTCGACCGCGCGATAGGCGCCCGTCGTCACGGCCTGCGTGGACGCCCCCGTGAACCAGTAGATCACGGCGCCGCCGGTGATCAGCCCGAGCAGGAACGGCGGGTACAAAATCGACAGGTTCGAGAGCAGCTCGGGCTGCAACCCCCGCGTCAGCGCCACGATGATGGAGAAAATCATGGTGGTGGCGCCCACGACCGCTGTGCCGATCAGCACAGGCTTGGCGGTCGCCTTGAACGTGTTCCCCGCCCCGTCGTTCTCCTCGAGATTCTCCTTGGCCACCGCGAAGTTGGGATCGAACCCGAAGTCCTTCTTGATCTCCGCGCGCACGTTCGGCACCTGCTCGATCAACGACAGCTCATAGATCGATTGCGCGTTGTCGGTGACCGGCCCGTAGGAGTCCACCGCGATCGTCACGGGCCCCATGCCCAGGAAGCCGAACGCCACGAGGCCGAACGCGAACACCGCCGGGGCCATCATCAGTCCCACGAGGCCGGTCGTGCTCACCCCGTACGCGATGGCCATCAGCACCATCATCGTCATCCCTAACCAGAACGCGCTGAAGTTCCCCGCCACAAATCCGGAGAGGATGTTCAAGGACGCGCCACCCTCGCGCGACGAGGTCACGATCTCGCGTGTATGGCGCGAGCTGACCGATGTGAACACTTTCACGAACTCGGGGATGATGGCGCCCGCCAGCGTGCCGCATGTGATCACGAGCGACAGCTTCCACCACAGCGTGGGGTTGCCGCCGATGTTCGGAATGAGGAGCCGGGAGGCGAGGAACGTGAGCGCCACGGAAACGAGCGACGTGAGCCAGACGAGCGTGGTGAGGGGTGCTTCGTAATTCATGTGGTCGGCGGTGCGATACTTCGCTTTCGCGACGGCGGCGTTCAGGAAGTAGGACGCGCCCGACGCCACGATCATCATCACGCGCATCGCGAAGATCCAGACGAGCAGCTGGACCTGCACGAGCGGCTCGTGGACGGCAAGCAGGATGAACGAGATGAGGGCGACGCCCGTGACGCCGTACGTCTCGAACCCGTCCGCGCTGGGGCCAACCGAGTCGCCCGCGTTGTCGCCGGTGCAGTCGGCGATCACGCCGGGATTGCGCGCGTCGTCCTCTTTGATCTTGAAGACGATCTTCATGAGGTCGGCGCCGATGTCGGCGATCTTGGTGAAGATGCCGCCCGCGACGCGCAATGCCGCCGCGCCCAGCGACTCGCCGATGGCGAAGCCGATGAAGCAGGGGCCGGCGTAGTCGCCCGGGATGAACAGCAAAATCAGCAGCATCAGCAGCAGCTCGACGCTGATCAACAGCATCCCGATGCTCATCCCCGCCTTCAGCGGAATCGCGTGGTTGGGAAACGGCTTGCCGGTCAGGCTGGCGAATGCCGTGCGCGAATTGGCGAACGTGTTCACACGGATGCCGAACCACGCCACGCCGTAGCTGCCGGCGATGCCGATCAGGCTGAACAGCAGGATGATGAGAACCTTCATCGCCGGGAAGCCGCGCACGAGGTTACCCGCCGCGTCCGTCGTCTGCGCCAGCGTGCCGAAATACAACGCCACGATCGCGCCGATGAAGAGCCAGAGGATCAACAGAAAGCGGCCCTGCGTGAGCAGGTAGGTCTTGCAGGTCTCGTAGATCAGCTCGGAGATCTCGCGCATCGCGCGATGCACCGGGAGGTTCTTGAGCTGCGTGTAGCTCGCGAGCCCGAAGAGCAAGCCGAGCGCACAGATCACGAGTCCCCACAAGAGCAGGGCGCGCCCACCGATCCCGCCCAGGAACAGCGCCTGGTTGAGGTTGGGAAGGACGAGGGCAGCCTCGCCCCCTCCAGCGTGCTGCTGCAGTGCCAGAAACGTCATCGACGGAGGCTCCTAAAGGACGGAAGGATTATCGGTCTGCGTACTCGTAATACTCGACACCGAGGTGCGTGATCTGCTCCTCACCCATCATCCAGCGCAGCGTGTTCTTGAACTTGGTCTGTTGAATGAAGAGGTCATTTTCAGCATACAACCCCGGGGCGGTGTGCGGGCTCTTGAAGTAGAACGACAGCCATTCCTGAATCCCCGACAGCCCGGCACGGCCCGCCAGGTCGAAGAACAGCGCGAGATCGAGCACGAGGGGAGCGGCGAGAATCGAGTCGCGGCACAGGAAATCGACCTTGATCTGCATCGGATAGCCGAGCCATCCGAAGATGTCGATGTTGTCCCACCCTTCCTTATTATCACCGCGCGGCGGGTAGTAGTTGATCCGCACCTTGTGGTAGACCTTGCCGTACAGCTCGGGATACAGCTCAGGCTGCAGGATCTGCTCCAGCAGGCCGAGCTTCGATTCTTCCTTGGTCTTGAATGATTCGGGGTCGTCCAGCACTTCGCCGTCGCGGTTGCCGAGGATGTTGGTCGAATACCAGCCGGAGAGGCCGAGCATGCGCGCCTTGAACGCCGGCGCGAGCACGCTCTTCATCATCGTCTGACCGGTCTTGAAGTCCTTGCCGCCGATCGGCACATGGCGCTCCTCAGCGAGGCGCTCCATCACCGGAAGGTCGACGGTGAGATTGGGCGCGCCGTTGGCGAACGGCACGTTTTCCATAAGCGCGGCATAGGCATAGAGCATCGACGGCGCGATCGACTGATCGTTCTGCTCCATCGCTTTCTCGAACGATTGCAGCGACTGATGGGCGGGTCCCGGCGTCAGGAACACCTCGGTCGAAGCGCACCACACCACGACGAGACGATCGACCCCGGCGCTCCTCTTGAAGTTCCGCATGTCCTCGCGCAGCTGCTCGGCGAGCTCCCGCTTGTTCTTGCCGCGCTTGACGTTCGTGCCCTGCAGCCGCTTCACGTAGTACTGGTCGAAGACGGCCGGCATCGGCTTGATGCTCTGCAGGAAATCCTTGATCGGCTCGAGGTGCTCGTGCCGCTCGAGCACGCCCGCCTTCACCGCGGCGGTGTAGGCATCGTCGGGAATCGGATCCCAGGCTGCAAACACGAGGTCCTTCAAGTCGGCGAGCGGGACGAAGTCCTTGATCTTCGGCGCGCGCTTTTCGGTGCGCTTGCCGAGCCGGATCGTCGCCATCTGGCTGAGCGAGCCGATAGGCAGCGCTCGGCCGCGCCGCACGTTCTCGACGCCCGCGATGAATGTCGTGGAGACGGCCCCGAGGCCGACGAGCATCACGCCCAGTTTTCCCGTGGCCGGAGCGATCTCGCGTCCGCCGCCTGTCGCCACCGCCGCCTGCTGCCGTGCCATCACGATCCTTTGCGGCGTGCCGCCGCGACTCCAGGTAACGTCTCACGTTTTTGAATTGGCGAACGTGGCGGCGCGCCGCGCGCCACGCGCGCGACATGGACCACCCGTTGGACCACGGTGATCGCGGAGACGAACGCGAGCACCGCGACAATCCAGAATAGCAGTACACCGCGGCGCCAGGGCCCTTCGCCAAGGAACAGCGCGGGCAGACCGAGCAATAGAATGCGCTCCGCCCGCGCCGCGATGCCGACTTTGTTCTCCACCCCCAACGCCTCGGCGCGCGCCCGCGTGTACGAGACCAGAAACGACGCGATCAGGGCGACGAGACACGCGGCTATTGCCGGACGCTCGAGCTCAGCGGGAATTCCGGCCCTCAAAAAATAGAAGAGCAGGCCGGCGAAAACCGCCCCTTCGCCCACGCGGTCGAGCGTGGAATCGTAAAACGCACCGAATGTCGTCGTTTTCCCACTCTGCCGCGCGACCTGCCCGTCCAGAATGTCGAACACGCCGCTCAGCAGCAGGAGCCCGCCAGCGAGCCGGATCCGACCGTAGCCGAACGCGACGCCCGCCCCGATGACGAGCAGCGTGCCCAGCGTGGTAATCGTGTTGGGATGCACGCCGCTGCGTATCAAGGCACGCGCCATGGGACCGGTCAATCCAACAAAACCATCCTTGACGCGCTGGGGAATGACATTCATGCCGGGGGGAAGCTAATCGCCCGCCGTAATGGCGGTAGGGTTAGCGAGGCGTAATGGTGCCCGTCACCTCGACGGCGACGAGGTAGCCCTCCAGCCGCGACGGGATTCTGCGTTTCGTGTCCGGATTGGAGTCGGCCAGCAGCACCTTGATGCAACGCTGGCCGTCGCATAACCCGACTGCCGTTCCCACCACGCCGGGCAGTGCCATCAGGGAATCGGTGTGCGCAGCGAGAACGTCATCGATGCTGCGAGCGGTCACGGAGCCTCCACCCTTATGACCCCCCGAACAAGCCAGGCCCAGGATCAGCAGCAACGGGGCGCGCGGGGCGATCCTCAGAAACGCTTCACCGTGATGGAATAGCCATTACTGTTGCCGTCCGGGTCGTGATTCAGGGCCGGCTTGTAGACGGCGCCCGTCAGAGCCATCCCGTTCACCGAGAAAGAGACCATCCGCGTCGCGATCGGAATGGACGAAAGCACGACCGTACACGTGCCGGTCTCGGTGGTCACGCACTGACTTACGCTGTAGCCGGGGTACCAGTTGCCATTCACCGTCACACCGCTGAACGGGTTGTGCTTGACGTCGTGCGCGGTGATCGTGACGGTGGCGGACCAGACGTCGCCGGTGGTCGCGGCAACGCCATCGAGATTCCCCACGTGCATGCTCGGCGGGTTCACGGCAATGCCAATGGCGCGGGCGTTGTTGCTCGCGTTGTTGTCCGCGAACTTTTGCGTCGCAATCAAGGTGTGGCTGCCCGTCGTCACCCCCACGGTGCTCCAGTTGACCGTGCGGGTAGCGCTGGCCCCAGCTGCAAGCCCGTTCACGGTCAGCGTGCCCACCACCGGACCGCTCGCACCGCCGTCGGTCAGGACGACGTCGAAGTCGGTCGTGACGTCTTGTCCTCCCACGTTCTGCACGGTGACGGCGACCGGGACGGTGTCGCCGACCGTCACCTGGCCCGGTGCAGAAATGGCCGCCAGGGAGACGTCGGCGGGCGTGATCACGACCGACACGCTCACCGAGCGCTGGTTATTGCTGGCGTTCTGATCCGTCAGCGTGTGGCTTGCGATCAGCGTGTGGCCGCCGACGGTGGCGTTCGCAGTGCTCCAGCTGAACGACCGAATCACGCTGGTGTTCGCGGCAAGACTCGTGACCGTTTGTGTGCCGATCGTGACACCGGCGGTCGCATCGGTCAGCACCACATCGAAGCTGTTGCTGACAGCCACCCCGCCGCTGTTCTGGATGGTCACCCCGATCGTCGCCGTACTCCCTCGAGTCACGGTCGCCGGCGCGCTGACGGCGCTCACGGCCACATCCGTTGAGACGGGATTCACCGAGATCGTCGTTGAGCCCTGATTGTTCGCGGCGTTGCCGTCGGACAAGGTCTGCGTCCCCACGAGCGTGTGGCTGCCGAGTGCGACGTTGGTCGTGTTCCAATTGAACGTGGCCGTCGTGTTGTAGCCCATCGCGAGCCCGGGGATCGCCTGGGTCCCGATCGTTACGCCGGCGGTCGCATCGGTCAACACGATGTTGAATCCGCCGACATGCTGTCCGCCGATGTTTTGTACGGTGACCACGACGGCGGCCGTATTGCCGACGGTTACATCGGTTGGCGCGCTCACGCTGGTGACGGCAAGGTCGGGAGGCGGCTGTACGGTGATCCCGATCCCCATACTGTTGTTCGTCGACACATCGTCCGGCAGCTTCTGCGTGGCAAACAGGGTATGTCCCGTGGTCGTCACGCCGGCCGTGTTCCAGGGTATATCGACCACAGTCGTCGCACCGACCGCGAGACCGGCCGGTACCGTCTGCGTAGCAACCGACGCCCCGCCCCACCCGTCCGTCAGGACGACGTCGAAGCTCGTGGCGACATCGAGCTCGCCCACGTTCTTCAGCGTCACCATCACATGCGCGATGTCTCCGACCGTGACTCGTGCCGGCGCCGTGATTCCGGTGACGGCGATATCGGTCGGCTTGGGATTCACGGTGACCACCGTGGTCCGCTGATTGTTGTCGGCGTTGTCGTCGGCCAGCGCGTGCGTCGCGATCAGCGTGTGATCGCCGAGGGACGCGCCTGTCAGATCCCAGGTGAAGTTGACCGTGTTGACCGCGCCCACGGCGAGGCCGCTCACGGTCTGGGTGCCGAGGCTTACGCCGGCGGTCGCGTCCTGCAGCGTCACGCTGAAGCCGCCGTGCACAGTTTGATTCCCCGCGTTCGCGACCGTCACGCCGACAACGACAGTGTGTCCCTCGATCGCCGGGCCGGATGGGCCGATGTTCGTCACGGCGACATCGGTGACGGGTGCAGCGACCGGAATCGTCGCGGAGCGCTGATCGTTGAGCGGCCTGTCGTCGCTCAGCGTGTGACTCGCGACGAGACTGTGGTCGCCACTCGTGATCGGCGTCCACGTGAATGTGAGCGTCGTAGCCGCACCGGCGACGAGGCCGGTGACGCTCTGCGTGCCCACGGTCACATGATCGGTGGTGTCCTGGAGCGTCACACCGAACGCAGCGACATCCTGGTTGCCGAAGTTCTTCACGGTCACCGCAACGCTGGCCGCGTTGTTCTGCACGACGGTCCCCGGCACGTTGACACCCGTGATGGCGATGTCCGTCAGGGGGCCCGGCGGCGGCGGAGCGAAGCCGTCGATCGTGACGCCGAAGCGGTTGAGCACGAGATCGATCCGGTTGGCGATCGTGATCGACGAGCTGCCGGCGAACAGCAACGCCACAGGATTGAGGTTGCCATCATCGGTCACGATGAGTGACCCGGAGTCGCCGCCGGCGCTGAACGTGCTCGGCGCGATGATCAGCTGATCCACGTAGCGGGCCGACTTGGTGCAGCTGAATCCCGAGACCGCGTAGCAGACGGTGACGGTCGCATTGACACCGGTGATCTGCCCGTGCGTGAGGTGGGTGGTGCGCCCGTACTTCTGCACGTTGAGGCCCAGCAACGCACTGGGATCATCGAACAGCCCGTCGCCGTTGGCGTCTCCGTAAATCGTGGAGTTCGGCATGCCGTAGCCTTCGTCCGCGGGCACCGAGTTATCGAGCAAAGAGGTGCTCGACATCGCGATCGCCGCGTCCATGGTGTTGCTGGCGCCGGCGGCGAACGAGATCACTTGAAAGTCGGTCAGCGTCGCGATCTGATCGGCGGCCGTGCCGCCGTCGTACGGGCCGGGCTGGTACTCCGGATCGCCGATCGTCGCATTGTTCGAGTTGGCGAGGACGTGGTTGTTCGAGAGGATGTACACGCGGCCCAGCGCGTCGCGCACGCGCGCGCCGATGGTGCCCGCGGTGATCGACGGATGTCCTACCGAAAAGCCCATCGGGGCGGGCCGTTGCCGGCGCGTGGGATCGCTGTATGCCATGATGCGCCCGGTGACCAGGGACTGGACCGGCACGCCATCGAGCCGCTGCGGCAGACCGGGGATTCCCGTGCGCTCGACGAGGAGTAACACTTCGCCGCGCCCGGTGACAGCCGTCCCGACGACGCCGGGTATCTCGAGGAGCGCGTTGGTATGCCGTCGCTGTGCCGCGAGCGCGGCGCGGAGATCCGGAATGAGACGAGATGGTGCGCGGGCAGGGCCGAGGGGAGAATCGAGCGTCGTATTCTGGCACGCATACCACGCCAGTGGAGCCACCACCGTCATCACGACGATGGCTGCCCGCGTCAACGTTCGAACGGCAGCCTGGCGATCCCGCATCCCGATCCCCCGGGGGTGACAGGAGGGCCGATAATGGAGCCGCCGGGCCGACTCGGCAAGCTAGGGGAGTTGCCTAGCCGCTTTCATTGAGCATAGATCAGGTACTTCGCGCGGAGCAGCCGGAACCGCGCCAGATCCTGTTCCCACGCCTCCCAGATCTCCCGCGACCGGCCGGCCTCGACCGCCGCGCGCAGCTCAGGTCCGGCCGCCAGCCGATCAAAGCTCTCGGCGCGGAACTGGAATTGCTGCGGATGGGCCGCGCGAATGGCGGCGAGCAGGACCACCGCGAGTTTCGTCGGATCGTATTGCCTTCGATCGCGGACCTGAAACCGCACACCCTGCAGGGGCACTCCCGCGTATTTGCCATCGGTCGGCGTGACGGGAGTGAAGACCGTTGGCGTCACATCGACTCCGGGAATCGGGAATGCTCGCATCCGCTCGATCACCGCCGCAGGATCGAGCCACGGCGCTCCGACGACCTGGAATGCCATCGCCGTGCCACGACCCACCGAAAGGTTCGTCCCCTCGAACAGGCACGTCCCCGGATAGTGGAACGCGCTCTCCAGCGTCGGCATGTTGGGCGACGGTTTGATCCACGGCAGTCCCGTCTCGTCATACGCCATGGTGCGCTGCCATCCGGCAGCGGGCACGACGACGAGGTCCGCGCCAATCGCCAGGACGTCGTTGGCCATGCGCGCGAGCTCGCCGAGCGTCATCCCGTATCGCATCGCCACCGGCATGAAGCCGACGAACGCGGAGTCGGGGTCGCCGGCACGCGCGCGCGCATTGCCCTGCACCAGCGTCCCGCCAACCGGATCGGGACGATCGAGCACGATGACGCGCTTTCCGGCACGCGTTGCAGCACGCATCAGCTGCACGGTGGTCGCGATGTAGGTGTAATACCGGGCGCCGATGTCCTGCAGGTCGATCAGCAAGACGTCGACGGAATCGAGCGCCGCCTGCGCGGCAGTACGCGATCCGCCATAGAGACTGTAGATTGGGAGACCGGTGGCCGAATCTCTGCTGTCAGGCAGTCCCATGCGGTCTTCGCGACCGAGAAACCCGTGCTCGGGACTGAACAAGACTGTGAGTCGTGCGTCGGGCGTCGCGCGTAACAGATCGACATCGCGGCGACCGAGATGATCCACGCCCGTGTTGTTCGTGAGCAAGCCGAGGCGCTTGCCGGTGATGAGGTGTGCTGAATCCGACAGCACGACCTCGATGCCCGGCCGGACCTGAGCGACGGCGGGTGATGGGGCGCGAGTGCCACCGGAACAGGCAAGCCCAAACACTATCAAGACGAGACGATGCGCGCGCATAGACTCCTGTTCCTGACGATGCTGGCAGCATGTGGCGGAACGCGAGCGGTTGGACCAGCTCCGCAACCCGCCGTCGACGCAGTCCTCAGCAGACTCACGCAGCGCCAAAAGGTCGCGCAACTCGTGGTGCCGTGGCTCGGCGGAAACTACATGGCGCTGGACGATTCCGCCTTCCAGATCGCGAAGCGCTGGGTCGATTCGCTCGAGGTGGGCGGCATCATCATCTCGGTCGGGTCGCCATACGACATCGCCGCCAAGCTCAACACCCTGCAACGGCGCTCCAAGCTGCCGCTCCTCGTCTCCGCCGATCTCGAGTGGGGCGCCGGGATGCGCGTCATTGGCGCGACAGCCTTCCCCATGATCATGGCGGCCGGCGCGACGGGCGACGAGCGCGACGCTTACACCATCGGCCGGGTGGCCGCGCTCGAAGGACGGGCGGTCGGCATCCACGTGAACTTCGCGCCGGACGCCGACGTCAACAACAATCCCCTCAATCCCATCATCAATATCCGCTCGTTCGGCGAGGATCCTCGGGCCGTGGCGAAGCTGGTGCGCGCGTACGTGCGCGGCCTGCAGGACAACGGGATGCTGGCAACGCTGAAGCACTTCCCCGGCCACGGCGATACCGACGTCGATTCGCACATCGGGCTGCCGACCATCCGGGCCACCTACAGCCATCTCGACTCGATCGAGCTGGTGCCGTTCCGCGCCGGCATCGACGCGGGCGCCGGGGTGGTGATGAGCGCGCATATCGCGTTCCCCGCGTTTGGCGGAGACCTTCCCGCCACGCTGTCCAGCGCCGTGCTGACCGGCCTGCTGCGCGACTCGCTCAAGTTCCGCGGCATGGTCGTGACCGACGCGCTGATGATGGGCTCCATCGTCGCGAAGTACGGCGCCGGCGAAGCGGCGGTGCGCGCGTTCGAGGCGGGCTCGGACCTCTTACTCATGCCGGCGGATCCCGATTCGGCGATCGGGTCGATGCTGGTGGCGCTGCAAAGCGGGCGCATCACTCCGGCCCGGCTCGACGCCTCCGTGCGGCGTGTCCTCGAGGTGAAGCGCAACCTGGGGCTCTTCGCGCAGCGCACGGTGCCGCTCGATTCGATTTCCCGCGTCGTGGGCTCGAAAGTCTTTCAGGACGCCGCCGACGACATGGCGCAGCGCGCCTTGACGCTCGTGCGTGATACGAGCGGCACGGTCGCTCGTCTGCGCGGCGCGCGCAGCCGCATGGCACTCATCGCCTACGGCGACGAGTTGAACAGCTACGTCGGACAGCGCATGCTCGAGCTGCTGCGCCTGGGTGGCGACACGGTCGGCTTCTTCCGGCTGTGGCCGATGTCCGGCCCCGCATCCTACGACTCGGCGCGCGTGGTCATCGGGCGGGCGCCGACGGTCGTTTTCGCGATGAACGTCCGGCCGATCTCGTGGAAGGGGAACATCGCGCTTCCCGATTCGCTCGCGCGCTTGATCACGCTGACCGATTCCGCGAAGCCGACCGTGCTCGTGTCGCTCGGCAGCCCCTATCTCCTGAATCAGACACCGACCGTGAAGTCCTACATGATTGCCTGGAGCGGCGTGCGCTCCGCCGAACGGGCCGCGGGACGTGCGCTGCTCGGCTGGTCGCCGGTGCGCGGCAAGCTGCCGATTCGAATACCGCCGACGTATCCGATCGGTTACGGACTCACGGTTTCCGACTCGACGCTGCCGCCGCCGAAACCGCCGGCGCACATCATCATTCCGTGATGCGGCGCTTCGCTGCGCTGACCGCCGCCGCGCTCGCCCTGAGTTGCGCGCATTCAAGACCGGCGGTGTCTCCCGGGCTCCAGCGGTCATTGGGTCGCTTTGACCCGGTCCTTACGTACTTGCGATCGCAGGTGGACAGCGCCTTCCCCGGCGGGGTGCTTGTCATTGGCATGACCAATCAGGCCATCGTTGTCTATCCGGTGGGCCACTACGGTGCGGACGATCCGCGTGCGGTGACGCCGGAAACGATCTACGACCTGGCATCGCTCACCAAAGTCATCGGACTGACGACCGCGGCGATGATGCTGGTGGACTCCGGCAAGCTCGACCTCGACGCCCCGGTGCAGCGCTACGTGCCCGCGTTCCAGGGACCGGGCAAGGAGCGCGTCACGATCCGGCACCTGCTCACGCATTCGTCGGGGATGCCGGCGTGGCGTCCACTCTATGCGGAAACGGCGACGCGCGAGCAGGCGCTGGCCCTCGTGGATACGACGCCGCTGCTGCGCCAACCGGGCGACACGTTCGTCTACTCGGACCTCGGCGCGATCGTCCTGACGCAGGCCGTCGAAGCGGTGGCCGGTCAGCGCCTCAACGACTTCCTCGAAGCACGGCTCTTCGGGCCACTGGGGATGACGTCAACACGCTTCCTGCCACCCGAGGGCTGGCGCGATCACATCGCCCCGACCGAGAACGACACGGCGTTTCGGCACCGGCTGCTGCACGGCGAGGTGCACGATGAGAATGCGGGCAGGCTCGGGGGAGTGTCGGGACACGCGGGATTGTTCAGCACCGGGCCTGACTTACTCCGGTTTGCCATTTGGTTGCTGGAACGTCGGCAGGGTGCGCCACTTCCCGGCTCGCAGCGGGCGTTCCCCGAACCCAAACTGTCCGCCGAGGTGGTTCGGGCGTTCTTGACTCGCCAGAACATTCCGCCTGGCTCTTCGCGGGCGCTGGGGTGGGACACGCCATCGGAGAACTCGAGCGCCGGAACGAAAATGGGGCCGAACGCATTCGGGCATACCGGCTTCACCGGCACGTCCATCTGGTTCGACCCCGACAAGAACCTCTTCAT
>Ga0137418_10000341_pt1 | contig 40764 bp, 27 predicted proteins | sample CZODoug3_1_2_16f_FD_122242 | JGI IMG/M metagenome (GOLD analysis project Ga0137418, IMG submission 122242) | Vadose zone soil fungal communities from Angelo Coast Range Reserve, California, USA - CZODoug3_1_2_16fungal (Hybrid Assembly) | ecosystem: Environmental > Terrestrial > Soil > Vadose...
CATGGACTGGCCCGGCCATGTTCAGAAGCACTCGACGCCCAAGCTCTATCACAACAATCATGACGGTACATTTACAGACGTGACGCACAAGGCGGGACTCGACGTCGAAATGTTTGGAATGGGCGTAGCCGTGGGCGACTACGACAACGACGGCTACGACGACCTATTCGTTACCGCGTACGGCCAAAGCCACCTTTTTCACAACAATGGCAACGGCACCTTCACGGATGTCACGCAAAAGGTCGGCCTGCTTGGGCCGAAAGAATTCAGCTCCAGCGCCGCGTGGGTCGATTACGACAAGGACGGTAACCTGGATCTGGTCGTCGGCAACTACGTCCAGTGGACTCCGGAAACGGATCTCTACTGCACCCTCGATGGAAAAAGCAAATCGTACTGCACGCCGGAATCCTACAAAGGAACTTCCGTCCGCCTCTGGCACAATCGCGGCAACGGCACCTTTGAAGACGTTACTCAGAAGGCCGGCCTCGGAGACCCCACTTCGAAAACTCTCGGCGTCGCCATCCTCGATTTTGACAATGACGGCTGGCCGGATCTCTTGTTTTCGAATGACACCCAGCCGAACAAGTTGTATCGCAACAATGGCAATGGCACCTTCACCGAAAAAGCGGTCGTCGCTGGAATCGCCTTCAGCGAAGACGGCGTGGCCCGTGCCGGCATGGGAGTGGACGCCGCCGACTACGATCACTCCGGCTTTCCCAGCCTGCTGATTACGAATTTCTCGAACCAGATGCTCTCGCTCTATCACAACGAAGGAAAAGGACTCTTTGTTGACGAAGCTCCCCGTTCGGAAATCGGCCGCAATTCCCTGCTCACTCTCGGATTCGGGTGCTTTTTCTTTGATTACGATCTCGATGGCTGGCCAGACGTTTTAGTCGCCAACGGCCACATCGACGCCGACATCCAGCGCGTGCAGGCAAATGTGAAATACGCCATGCCGCCGCATCTCTTCCGCAATATCGGCAAGGGTCGGTTTGAAGAAGTCACCAAATCACTCGGGCAAGCGTTCGCCTCTCCCAGGGTCGGGCGTGGCGCCGCCTACGCGGATTTTGAGAACGACGGCCGCCTTGGCCTGCTGCTTTCCACCAACGGTGGCCCGGTCTATTTGTTCAGGAATGAAGCGCAGGGCGCTGCGGCATCGAACAAAAGTCTGCGCATCAAGCTAATCGGCACAAAATCCAATCGCGACGGCATCGGCGCAACTGTGAGGTTGAGCGCCGGCGGCGAAACGCAAACACAAATGCTCCGCAGCGGCTCCAGCTACCTCTCTGCCAGCGAACTCGTCTTGACATTCGGCCTCGCCCACAACGAAAAAGCCGACACACTCGAAATCCGCTGGCCCAGCGGCCAAGTCGACCGCCTCTCGAGCGTCCCCGCCGGCGCCACCATCACCGTCACCGAAGCCAAAGGTATTACCTCAACGCGGAAGTTCGGGAAGCACTGAACGGAGCGCAGCTTTGCGCCCCTTCACGTCGCTCCCATCCGTCATCGCGATCCTCAGAGGGCCCATGATCTACTCGTAACGCAAGGCTACCATGGGATCAACGCGCATCGCCCGCCGCGCCGGGATCCAGCAAGCCGCAAGCGCCACGAGCCCCAGCAGCGCCACCACTCCGGCAAAGGTCGCGGGATCGTTCGCTCGCACCTCAAATAACATGCTGGCCAGGAACCTCGTTACGCCCAGCGCCACGCCGATTCCAACGGCCGCTCCAGCGACGACCAAAGCGATCCCTCGCCGCGCCACCAGCAGCAACACATGGTTTCTCTCCGCCCCCAGCGCCAGGCGTATCCCCACTTCCTTCGTCCGCCTCGCTACATCGTATGAGAGCAAACCATACAGCCCGATGCAGGCCAGCGATAGTGCCAGCAAACCGAAAAAGCTCGACAGCCGGGCCATTACCCGCTCTTGAAAGAGCGACTCTTCGATCTGCTCGCTCTGCGTGCGCACTTCGAACAATGGCAAGTTCTTGTCCGCTCGCGAAACCACGTCCCGCACCAGTCCCGCCAGCGCCGTTGGATTCCCTGCTGTGCGCAATTCAAAGTGCGCGCTATTTGCGACTAGCGGCAGATACATCGTCGGCCTCAGTTCACCTCGCAAATCGTCGTATTTGGTGTTGCCAGCCACTCCCACAATCAAGTACCCGGGCTGCGGGCCCTTCGTCCGCTCGTCTTCGTGCTCGCCGTTCCCAATGTGCTTGCCGACTGGATCTTCCTTCGCAAAATACCTCCGCGCAAACACTTCATTCACGATCACTGGTATTGGCGCTGCCTGTGCCTGCGAGACTCTGTCCGCGGTTCCACCTCCCGCTTGACTTCGTTCTTCGGCCGCCTTAATCGCTCCGTTCGTCGCCGTGGCGGTAGCAAAATCCGGAGGCACAAACGTCCTTCCGGCCAGCAACGGAATACCCATCGTCGGGAAAAAATTCAACCCCACGGGCATGACGGCAATATTTACATTCGTGTTCCGCGGTGCCCCGTCCAAATGCACGTCAAAACCGGACCAGCCTCCGCTTACCAGCGTCTCCTCCGAATAACTTGCGGAAACCACTCCCGGCAACGCCGCAAACCGTTCCCGCAAGTCGCTGTAGAGTTGCGCGCTCTGCTCGTCTTTGTATCCCGCGATTATGGGATTAATCCCAAACAGCAGGATGTTTCGGGTGTCGAACCCGGGATTCAGCTCGTGAAGATTGTGCAGCGTGCGCACCAGCAGTCCGGCTCCGGTAAGAACGACGACCGATAGTGCGACCTGCGCCATCACCAGCGCGTCTCCCAGCCGCAACCGTCGCGCCGTGCGCGCTCCTCCCCCTCCCACGTACAGTTCATTTTCCCTGAGCCCCGCGGTTAGCTCCGCTCGCGCCCCGCTCCTCGCGGGAGCCAGCCCAAACAAGATTCCCGTTGCAAAGGTCACGCCAATCGTGAACGCCAGTACCCGCCAGTCCAGCCCAACCACGTATGGAAACCCTTCGTCGAAACCGCTCGAAATTAGCCTCGTGATGGCTCGCACGCCCCAGACCGCCACCAGCGCGCCCACCGCTCCACCCAGCATCGACAGCAGCACACTCTCCGTCAGAAGTTGCCATACAATTCGCCGCCTGCCCGCTCCCAGTGCCGACCGCACTGCCATCTCTTTTTGTCGTTTCGCGGCGCGCGCCAACATCAGACCCGCCACGTTTGCGCAGGCAATCAGCAACACCAGGCCCACGGCCGCCGTATTCACATAGAGCATCGGAGCGATCCGCCGCGTCTCGCCGTTCAACCCTTGCGCTGCGGGCACCAGCCTGATCGCTGGTTCGTCGGCTTCTTTCAAGAGCGGCTTCGCTCCGTGCACCATTTCATTTCGGAAGAGCGCGCTGGCCTCTTCTTGCGCCCGCGTGATCGAAACGCCCTCTTTCAGCCTCCCAACGATCAACACCCAAAACGCCGCAGGATCCCGGTATCTATCTGCCTGTCCCCACCACTCCGATTTCACGCGGTCCGACAACGAAAGGGGCAGGAAGAAATCCTCCGTCTTCCCCGGCGTCAGGCTGTTAAACTCCGCCTCAGCCACTCCAGCAATAATCACCGGCGTGTTGTTCAGTCTTACCGTCCGTCCGATAGCGGCACGGTCCCCTCCGAATGCCCTCTGCCAGTAGCTGTAGCTCAGAACAATTGCCGGCGTCGCCGAGCGTGAATCATCCTCCCGCCCTAGCGGCCGCCCCAGCGTCATTTTTACGCCCAGCGTCGAAAAGTAATCTCCAGAGACATATTCGCCTCGCGCTATGCTGGCCGGCCCGTTTCCGCTCAAGTCCATCTCCAGCGGCCCGGCAAACCCCGCCACACCCGAAAAGCTCTTCGCTTGCGCGCGCACCGTTTCATAGAACGGCCCCGAAAGCTCACAGTCCATCGCACAGTCGCCATAAGCGCTGTGTCCGGTAAACTTGGGTTTCGCGTGCGCCGTCCACTGGAAAACCACCAACTGCTCCTGTTGAGCAACCGGCAGTGCCCGCAGCAGCACGGCATCTACAAAACTGAAAATTGCGGTGTTGGCTCCGATGCCGAGGGCCAGGGTGAGCACGGCGATAGTGGTGAAGCCGGGGGATTTGCGCAGCATGCGCGCAGCGAAGCGCAGATCCTGCCACAAAGTCTCTACATAGAATTCCCAGACCGCGGAGCGGACTACTTCCTTTGTGATTTCCAGACTCCCTCGCTCCAACCGTATGGCGCGAAGCGCATCCTTCCGGCTCATCCCCTGCTTCATCTTTTCCTCGGCCGCCATCTCCAGGAAGCCGTTTAGTTCCTCGTCCAGTTCCTGGCTGGCCTGCTCCCTTCGGAACAGTGATCGAAGTCCGCTCGCAATATTTTGCAGCAAGGACATGTGTTCTTCCCCTTACGCTACGACGCTTCCAAGATTCTCGAGATCGCCGCCACTTGCCTGCCCCATTCTCTTGTTTCGCTGTTGAGCCTCTTTCGCCCCTGCTCTGTTAGGTGGTAATACTTTGCACGCCTGCTATTCTCCGTGGCTTTCCATTCGCTTCGGATCAGCCCGTCTCGTTGCAACCGCTGAAAAGCGACAAACAGTGAACCTGCGTTGAGGCGGAAAATGCCTTTGCTCATCTGTTCCAGCCGGACGGCGATCCCATATCCGTGCATGGGTTCGAGCGCCAGCGTTTTCAGTATGAGCATGTCCAGAGTGCCTTGTACCAGGTCACTCGGTTTGTCGGGCATAGCGTCTCTCCCCTTGACAATCAAGAGGAGAATACGCTTTTCATCCTGATTGTCAAGAGGAGAAGCCAAGATGAGGCTTCCGCTCCTGAATTGAAGATGCTCTGTAATACTGTGGAAGAGTCCGCGATGGGACCGATGATCCGGATTACAAGGCTGCTAGAACTGGTTCCAGGAACTGGTTATAGACCTCGCTGTGGAACTGGATTTCCTGGGCTTTGACGATTGTGCCAAGGTTGCGCGGGCAGCGGGCTGCCGCCGAAGCAGCCCCGCCCTTTGCGTTTTGATTTTGCCTGCCTGCGGCGGACAGGCAAAGAGTGGGGCTGGCCGCCTTTTAATAGCGTCTTCCTTTCTGCGGCTCGCAGTTCTTTTCTTCTTAGCTCTTCATCAACCGAATTGTCCCGTTCGTCGTTGCGACTTTTAATTCCCGTCCGCCGCCGCCCACGGTCCCGGAAAGCTCCTTCGAGCTGAAACTTCCTTGTACGGTAACCGGAAAATCGGTTTGAATCCCCCCATTCGTCGTGGCCGCATTGACCCTGAATTCTGCCGAAGCAGGCATGGTCACCTCCACGGTGCCGTTCGTGGTTCTCACCTTCAGTTCGCCAGTCCATTTCGCCCCGCCCATGGACACGCGGATTCCCCCGTTCGTGGTTGTTGCGGAGGCCCACTCGCTCGTCGAAACTTCCACGTTGCCGTTGGTCGTCGTTGCTTCGACCACACTTGCCAGATTCCGGCCCACTACGCTTCCGTTGGTCGTCAGCGCATGGAAGTTCACGCCACGCGGGACTTGCACGTCGAAGTTAATCTTCGCCCGGTTCCCAAACCATCCCCCTGACCAGGACTCGGACGAAACTCCGCCACGATGGCAGCGCCCGGGCGCTTTGTCCTTCGCATGCACGGCACAAATCGTCACGCCGTCCGAATACTCGACAACTTCGATGAACAACTCGCGTTCGGCGTCCCCGCGCCACGTCCCTTCGGTCCGCGCTTCATCGCCTGTGGCGCTCGTCGCCTCAATCTGCCCATTTTGATTGATGACCTCGAGCGTTTGTCCGGCCTTCAAGTGCCCCTGCCAGCGAAAATCGTGCTCGGTGTAGACCGTCCGCTTCTCGCCCTGAGCCCATGCCGGGGCAGCGCCCAGCATTGAGACCATTGCGAGACAAATCGTTCCCGTGATCCACTTCCCCGCCGTATTTTTCATGTGTTTCATGTTTGTCTATCTCCTTCTGACCAAAGGAAAACCCCACCTTTTATCTGTACTGACGAACAGACCCCCACCATCGTCTTACCATACCGTACGAATTCCAGCGCCTTTTAGTTCCAGTACGGTTGCTCCCTGTTGCGCAGCAAAAAAAACGCCCCCGGAACATCCGGGGGCGCCTTCGCTGCAATCTCTTGAATCTTTCTAGAACTGGTTCCAGAGGAACTGGTTGTAAACCTCGTGGTGGTACTGCACCTCGGGCACTTTAACAACCGTGCCGAGCGACCGCGGGCAGCGGTCGGCAGCGGCGCGCTTCAAATCCGCATAGCGGCCTTTGACATCGGCGCCGAAAATCTTGGTGGTCCATTCGGCTTTCTCGAAGTTTTCAATAGCCGTGTAGATGTTGTCCGGCAGAAAACGCTTCGCCGAACGCAGGTCCTTGATCTTGGCGATCTCCCCGTCGAGCCCGGTCTTAAAGATCGAATACATCACCATGTAAGGATTGGAGTCAGGAGCCACGGCGCGGACTTCCGTGCGCATGCTCTTCTCGTTGCCGATGGGGATGCGCACCATCGCGCCGCGGTTGACGGCTGAGGCATTCAGCTGGTTCGGGGCTTCAAAGTGCGGGTCCAGCCGGCGGTAGGCATTGACGCTCGAATTGATCAGCAGGCAGATATCGTTGCCGTGACTGAGAATGCGGTCCACGAACTCCCAGCCGAATTTACTGAGTTTTTCTTCTCCCTTGGGATCCCAGAAAATATTTTTGCCGTCCTTGCTGATCGAAACATTCGTGTGCATGCCGTTGCCATTCACTCCAACAACCGGTTTCGGCAAGAAGCAGGCGGTGAATCCCATGTTGGTGGCCACCTGCCGGCAAATCAACTTGTAAAGCTGGATCTGGTCGGCGGCGGAAACCACTTCACCGTAGCCATAGTTGATTTCGAATTGCGATGGCGCCACTTCCGGGTGATCTTTTTCGTTCTGGAATCCCATGGAGCGTTGCACTTCGGCGGTGGTATCAATAAAAGTGCGCAGCGGATCGCCGGGGAGCGAGTGGTAATAACCGCCAGTATTGACGTATTCGAACTTGCCGGTTTCGTTGTAGCTGCGCTCCGCGTTCTGGCCCTTGAACAGGAATCCTTCGATTTCATTGGCGGCGTTGAGCGTGAGGCCCTTTTTTTCGTAGAGAGTGTCGGCATAGCCCTTCATCACTCCGCGAATGTCCGCGGAGTACGGCGAACCGTCTTTGTCAATCACGTGGCCGAAAACGAGAACTTTTCCCGATCCAAAAACATCCGAGGGCGCCCAGTAAAATGCTCCCCAATCCATCGCCAGCCGCAAATCGCTTTCACGCTGCGCGGTGAAACCGCGAATCGAGGAGCCGTCGAACGTCAGATTATCCCAGCTCTTTATCAAAAACTTTTTGTCGTAGTCGAGCATGTGCAAGCGGCCTTCCAGGTCGCTGAACAGCACGGTTACCGCCTTTATGCGCTTTTCATCCGTCAAATACTTGAGGCGATCTTCCTGGACCTTGTGCGCGGCAACGCGATTCTTCCGCTGCTCCTTGGCGTTCAGATTCAACTGCTCCAACTCATCGTAGGAAAGGGCTAGAAAATTGCGCAGTTCGTTCGACATGAATCTCCTCAGAGTGGGATAAGACGCAACCTCGGGGCAAACTTTTCGCCGGCAAGGGACAGGCCAGCCCGGCATTAGGGTATCGCGTGGCTATTCCGAGCGTCAATCAAAAGACCTGATGCGACCGATTCAAAAAAGTGAGCCTAAGAAAATCCTGTTTTCGGAGAATTCAGGTTGCCGGGTGCTGGGGATAACGATGATTTTGGTAGCGATACCGGGAGTCGAACCCGGATTTTAGCCTTGAGAGGGCTACGTCCTAACCTTTAGACGATATCGCCGGAGGATGGTGCGTGCACACGACGAGCTTTCAGCCTCGCCGGGAACAAGTGTTATTTTCGCATGGACCAATTGCCCGAGCAAGCAGGCTACTCCGCGTAGCCGGCCATGCTTTGGAGGAAACGACGAGACCGCATGCAGGACTGAAAAACGGACAACTGAGGAGGACAGACGGCGGCTAGACTCTAGCGGTGCGATGCAGGCTTTTGCTCGACTTTGCCGCGAGCGCGGGGGCCAGCAACTTTCGTGCCACATCATCGAGGGGTGCGAGTTTGGTGTCGGCGGCAAATTGGGTTCTGGAGCCATTCTCCGGAAACAGGACAACTCTGAAGGTCTTCGCAAACACAATACAATCCAACCAGAGTGTCCAGCTGCGTACATACCACGACTCGAGCGTGACACGATCTTCAAAGCTCAACTCATTTCTGCCGCTCACTTGCCAGAATCCGCTCATGCCGGGCCGGGCGGCAAGGATGGTGTGAACGTCAACCCCGATGCGGCCGAGTTCGTGAGGCAGGTACGGGCGCGGACCGATCAAGCTCATTTCGCCTCGAAGAACGTTGATGAGCTGGGGAAGCTCATCGATGCTCCACCGTCGCAGGAAACCTCCCAGCCGCGTGATTCGAGGATCGTATCGCCGTAATTTGGCGTACTTGCGCCATTCCTCCATGGCTTGTGGATTGGATTCCAGATATCGCGCGAGTACTTCGTCTCCCTCCTCGTGCATCGTGCGGAATTTGATACAACGGAAATTCCGTCCCCGGTAGCCGAGCCTTTCTTGTACGTGAAAGGCGGGCCCTTTGGAGTCCCGCTTGACTAGAATGGCCACAACGATGCAAATCGGAAGAGTCAGGAGGGAAACAGCGGCTCCGAACAGCAAATCGAAGCTGCGCTTGAGCCAGCCATTCCAAGGTTTCGCCAGATTATTGGAAAGCTTGAGCATCATCACGCGCTCGCGCAGGAAGCCATCGACCTGCAGATTCATGATGGGCAAGCCCCAAAGTTGTGGAACAACGTAAATGTTGTCGCAGAAGGGCTGGATTTCGTGAACGAGAGCCAAAAGCTTTTCCTCCAGTTGGGTGGGCATGGCGATCAAAATGTCCGCGGAGTTTGTTTTTTCCATCTGCTCGCGGATTTCCGAAAGATTACCCAGGACGCGCACCGGTTTGCCTTTACAGGTTCCGAAACATTTGCCTTTGTGCTTTGCGTCTTCATCAAGCAGCCCGGCCACCTCATAGCCCAAGAACGGATCGCCGGCCAGCCCGCGCATGGCGAGTTCCGCAGTGTGCGTGGCCCCGAGAATCAAAATCCGTTTTCTCCATGGGCCCATTGCTCCTAATGCGCGTTTTGTCCAATAACGGGCGATGGGCATAAAAACAAAAAGATTCATGGCCGTCAGAAGAAGGGTCGTGCGTGAAACCAGTGGACTGAGCTGAGTCAAGGCGACGGTGGATAGCAGTGCGATCAGACTCAGGACCACGCCTTTGAATAGATGGCCGATTTCATTCCATAAGGAGCGGCGACGCGTGTAGAGACCTTCGAGCGCGAAGACCAGCAGCGGCACGATCCACAACCAACCGAGAAACAGATAATGGACAAAGGGAAAGGTCGACGCCTGGAGCGCCGTGCCGAAGTGCGGAAGGAGATGCCTCCTCATCAGAATCGCCAGTTCGAGAGAAATGGCGATGGCACAAAGGTCCGTCAAGACGAGGACGAAAGCACAAGCGAATTGGTTCGACAAAAGCCGCGACCGCGGCATTTGGCCGGATAATTTATTTCCGTTCACCGGGGCACGCGGAAGTTCCGGCGCCAACACGACAGTCGACATAGAACTCCTCGGGAAGGGGAGTTGCAGACTGCACTTACGGCGTCAAATCAACGATCCGAAAGATGGGAGAGCGCAGACAGGGGTGATTGCGGTTTCGGCATGGCTCTCGGAAAACTGCGCTCGAATGGTTTGAATCAAATTGCGCGAAATGTTCAACGCGTCAGAGGTCGCCGAAGGTGCCTGCTGCGATTGCTTTCTGTTTGACAGTCAGCGCTCCTCTTGGTGCTGCGCGTGAGACTGTTCTGGCGTCGGGAGAGGGGATGCCGCAAATGTCCATCATGGACCGTTCGAATCGCTCGAGAATCTCTTCACGGTCCAAACGAGAAACTGCGTAGCTTCTCGCTGCCTGGCCCAGCTGGGCTCGCAAGGCGGGTGACTCCACAAGCCGCAACAAAGCGGAGACAAATGCATCCACGCCTCCCGGTGGAGTGACCATCCCGGTGCCTTGCAGCACCTCGAAGAGTTGGGTTCGCGGCAGTGCCGTCGCGACAATGGCACGGCCGCTGGCCAGCATTCCGGTCAATTTGGAAGGCATCACCAGATCCGCAGCATCCGCTAACTGGGGTAAGAGATGGATATCCGCGAGATTCAGCAGATCATTCAATCGCCCTGCCGGCTGGACGGGAAGCAGCGTGACATTGGAAAGGTCCTTGGCTTTATCCGCTAGCATTTGGCGGCAGGGTCCAGCTCCGCAAAAAATAAATCGTAAGCCGGGACAATGCTTCAAGCGGCTCGCCGCGTCCACCAGCAGCTCCAGGCCATGCTTCTTGCCCATGCTTCCCGAATAGAGTGCGACGACAGTGGATTCCTGGATGCCGAGTTCCTTGCGAAACGGGTTGGGTCCTTCCAGAGGAAAAATCTCTCCGGTATCCACCCAATTGGGAAACAAGACAGTACGCGAAGGATGGACTCCCTTCGCCGAGAGTCGATCGACCATTCGTTCCGATATTGCTGAAACCCGATCGAACGCTGACATGATCTTTCGCTCAGCAGCAAGCGCAAGTTCTCGCGCGCGGGAAACAGAAAGCTCACGGAGTCCGAATCCGGCGTCAATTTCGAAATCTTGTACGTGTAACCACGCTTTGGCCTCCGCCCAGCGTGCCACGAGGAGCGCCTGAACAGCACAGAACAAGGTCGGCTCAATGAGCAGCACAATGTCCGGCGACCAGCGGATTTGCCGGAGGATCGTGGGCACACTGCTCAGTCCGAAACTCGCGAGATGCAACAACCGCTTCAGCCCATGCGGATGTTTGGGAATCCAAACGGGGCAGCGGAATATCTCCATGCCTGGTAGCGGACCAGGCCCTCCGCTGGCTAGCTTTTCGTTGCCATTCTGCGGACGAACGCTTTCCCGGAAATACTTCCACGCGCGGTAACCCGGAAAGACGCGCCACTGCGGATAAGATGGCGGCGCCGTCACCACGCGCACTTCATGGCCACGGCTCGCCAGCCATTCGGCCATCTCGCCGGTATACTTGCCAACTCCGGTGGGTTCCGGATGAAAATTAATCCCGTAAATCAGAATGCGCATCGTTCACGGTTTGGAGGCGGACGCCAGCAGGCAATCGCCGCGCCCGATTCGATTGCCGAACCACAAGGCGGGAAATAGAACGAATCGCGCGAACAACATGAGGAACACGGTCAGGAAAGGGTTTCTCAATTGCCGGGTTTTCTTACCCTCACTTGCGAAGCAGCGGGAAATGAAAGACTGCGCCAGCCAGAGGGACGGCGTGATCTGACGAATTTCAATCCGCGAGTACCCCGTATCTTCAAGCAGTTTTCGAAGAGTCTCCGCTGAAAAATGAGAAATGTGAAAGGGCACGTGCCAGTTGATCCACCACCCGCCGAATACTGTCCTCAGCCAGCTCCCGCTGTTTGGGCAGCTGATGCACAACTGGCCGCCACGAGCCAGAATCCGCTGAACGTCTAACAGCATTTGCTTCGGATCGAGCGCATGTTCCAAGACGTTTGAAAGCAGAATGGCATCGAAGCGGTCTGCCGGATCAAATTTGTCCAGCAGGCAGGTGTGGACGATAAATCCGGCTCGGCGCGCTTCCGCGGCGGCGGTTTCGTTAAGTTCGAGCCCTTCAGCCTGGAATCCGTTGCGTGCGTAGATTCGGAGGTTGCGTCCCTCATTGCAGCCGATATCCAGCAAGCGGCCGGCGCCGCGCAAAAGCTGAAACGAGATGTCGCCATCCAAGCGCGCCCAAATGCGATTCAAGAAAGAAAAGAGAAACCGCTCCCGCAGCCGAGTGTAAAGCGTGTTCTTCTCTCCGCCGAAATTGTAGTGAGATTCATAAATGCTCTTGAGTTTTTCCGGAGGCGGAACTGGAAATATCTGTTCCAAGCTGCAATGCAAGCAACGCCGCGCCTCGTATCTTCCCGGAAGACCGAAACGCGTGTCGAAAAGATTCTGTGCCTGTGCTTCGAGCGGCCCGCCGCAAAGAATGCAGCCCGAAGTCTCGCGGGCTTCCAGCCAGGTCTGTTCGTTCGGGTACCCTGCGAGAGTTTCAAGACCGCTTACCGCCCCGGTTGAATGTTGCATGCTTGCACCCTTGTTTAGCTGTCTGAAAATTAAGCGCTGAAACTGTGCCTGACCGCTTGAGCCACGGTGGAGAGCGATTTACAAAATGCACTGCTGTTCTTGCTGCCGCTTGATCCCATGGACTTCGTAGCCCTTGGCCAAGAGGAACTCGAGAAGGTAGGCTCGGTCCTGCCCGGTAATTCCAGTGATCAATGCTTTTTTCATAAATCAAACATCATTCTGGCTTGCACGTCCACATTTGAGCGATGCCTTTGCTCAACTGTCGCTCATCCCTTGGCGAGAGATTTCCGCTCTGGCACTAACTCTTTTTGCCGGAGCCCTCTCGGACTCAGCGCGGCTTCATAGTCCCGCAGTCGCCGCCTGGCGATCGATTCCCAGCTGAACTCATGAGCCATCTTTTGGGATCCAATAGCTCCCATACGTTTCCGAGTCTGCGGGTCGCGCAGTTCCTGAAGCACGCGAACCAAGTCTCCCAGATCGTTCAGCTTATACGCTGCGCCGTTTCCATTTAGCCGCTCCGGCGCGGTCATCGTATTGTTGGCAACAATCGGCAGCCCGCAGGCAGCCGCGTCCATCATGGAAAGAGACTCTTGCGTGGGCCAAACGCCAATATCCGAGGCACGATAAAAGCCGCCGAGCTCATGAACTGGAACAAAGGGCTGCATGATGCAGCCCTCGCAGGATTGGATCGCGTCTGCCTGCATCCCATTCCCGACGAACAGCCCACGGTACGGTTGACCAGTGGAAACGAGTTGCGCAACTGCTTTTGCGAGCAAAAGTGGGTTCTTGTCCTCGCTGAAGCGCCCGGTATAGATGCATACGATTTCAGAATCGGAGAAGCCCAAACGCCGGCGCAGTGACAGTCTTTTATGGCCGTCCTGCTCCGTGGAAATTGGGTGGAACAATTCGGTGTCAACGCCGAGCGGGCAAACAGAAATCTTGCTCTTGGGAACCCCGAAGAAGCGTATAGCAACGTCAGCACAATCCGGCGCGATGGCATAACACTTCTCCGTGAACAGACTTACCAGCCAGCCGGGCCACGTTCTTGTCATCCGGCAGCGGAGAAGTTCCTGGTTCCAGGGAGAAAGCTCTTTGCGCGCCAGCGGAAAAACGGAAGCATGGTAGTGGTTGCCAGTGAAGAGCTTGTAGCCGAGAAACGGCTTGGCCAGAGCCGCTTGCAGGGGAATCCATCCGATCGCAGCTGTTGCTTGCACGATGTCAGGACGGATGGATGCAAGTTTCCTTTTCAAACCTTTCATCTGCATGCGTCCCAGCGCCTTCCTGTGCCGCAGGACGTGCAGAGTGAATCCCTGGATCGATTCAACGGTCCCGGGCACCAAGTCCCCGGAATCCGCAAACCCACCGTAAGTCCCTTTGAACTCTTTTTCCTCCATTTGATAGTACGGAGGAAGGTCCATAGTGACCACGTGGACATCAATTCCCAATCGCCCCAGATACTTGGGAAGGAAGTTTTCCAGGTAGCCCATGTTCCGCGTATAAGCTTCGGTGAGCAGTGCCACTCTCAATAGCGGGTATCCTCATCAAGCTTGGAATAGATGGCCGGCTGAGCTTTGATCTGGTGCAACTTTTTCTCCGACGAACAGCTGACCCGAATGGCACTCCCATAAATAGAGATTAATTGCTCGTAGTTGTGCGCTTCCGAAAAAATGCGGCGGTATGTCGCGCGCGCATCTTCGGACCAGCGCAACCAAACGTCATTTGTCACTTTCAGCGCTGTGCCCAAAATATCGGCAAGCGAATCGGCGTCACCGGGCGCGAACAAGAGTCCATCCCGCGAAGGCGTCACAAAAGCTGGAAAAGCGCCATGATTTGGCACGATCACAGGCGTGCCTACTGAGAAGGCCTCCGGAATCACCATGGGGCAGTTCTCATAGAATAACGGTGGCAATACCAGCCACTGACTCGCCGCAAGTGTAGCGATTACCTCTTGCCGAGATTGCGCGCCGCGCCACTCGATTCCGGGCACGTCGGCGTATTGCCGTTGCAGCTCCGCCCGTGCAGGACCTTCGCCGATGAGGATCAAATTGCATTTCGCCGAGGACACTTTTGCCCAGGCTTGCAGCAGCAAATGCACTCCCTTGGGACGCGAAATCGCTCCCGCAAACACAACTTGGCGCCGTCGAGGTACAGGAAGTCTGTCTGGTTCCATCACAAAGTTTGGCTTCACATGGACCCGGCCTTCCGGCAGGCCGGCGCGCAGCATAATCTCCTTGCTGAAGTCGTTTAAGACGATATAAGCGTGGACCTTGTTCACGAACGTGCGCAGCAGCCCGTGAAATACGTTCATTGCAACTACGACGCTCGTCGCCGGGAGCGAATCTTGATAGCAATGGTGTTGCAGTGCCGGCCAGGGAAAGCGGCCCACACAATCCTGGCAAGGTTTTTCGTTCCGCAACAGAGTTGCACCAGCACAGGCAAAGCGGAAATTGTGGATCGTTTGGACTGCCGGGAGCCCCGCACGATGGACGGCCCAGAAAATGCTAGGGCTCAACAACGGAAAACTGTTGTGCACGTGGACGATGTCTGGTGAGAACTTTGCAATCGCTCTCTTTATTAGGGAATAGCCGTGGAACGACCATACGGTTTCCAATCCAGCCGCCGCAAGTCGTAAGTGGCCGGCGCCATCAATCTTCTTGGTGGAAACCAATAGCCTCTCCACTTCATGCCCGCGTCGGCGCAGCATTTCCGCTTCAAGATAGGCAACGGTATCCTCTCCTCCCCAAGTGCGATATTGGTTGTAAACCTGTAAAACCCTCGCAAGCGCACTCATTTCAAGCAGGCCTTTCACTCGGACGGCCAAGCCGGATTTGCCTGGTTAGAGCGCCGCGCATTCGTTCTAGGGAAACACTCGATCGTGCTGCTCGGCACTGTGCATCGATCTGACAGTCTCCCCAGAGAATGAAGCGCTTTAGGTTCATCGCTTCGGGCGACTTGACATTCAACGGCAATGGGTTCTTTCCGCCTCGAACGACCACACCAAGTGGCAGTCCGATCTCCCTCGCCATCCGCTGAATTTCCGCCGTGCTGTTCCCATTAGGGTAGGAAATTATTTCCGGTCTCTTCCCGGTCATCTGTTCGATGGCTACCTGCCCGCCCTGAATCTGCTCGCGCGCCTCCGCAGGATTGTAGTTGGTCAGAATCGCGTGATTTTTGGTGTGATTCCCCAGCGAAACCAGCCGGTGCCCCGCGAACTCGCGCAATTCACTCGGAGTGAAGGGCCGATCCAGATCGCCGACCGGGAGTAACGCGTCGGGTCCAAATTCTTTTCTCAGCTCGAGCTCCACTTCCTCGGTCTTCCGCCGCTTATACCCGGCAACGGCGCTGCGAATCACTTCCTCAGTCTTACCGCGCTTTCGGCCTTCCCGGAAGGCAACATCCCACCAGAAGCCTTTTCCTTCTTGCACGTGATCGCTGGAGATAAAAAACACTGCCGGTGCGTTGAACTCCTCCATTGCCGGCAAAGCGCGGACGTTGTTGAAATACCCGTCGTCGAAGGTGAGCAGGACGTATTTACCGCCAGGTTCTAACCCCTGCAAAATCTGGCGCGGCGAAACAAAGCCGTATCCTTTATCGTGGAAATGCCCGATGAATTCTCTGAACATCTCCGCGGTAATCCCCTGCTGAGGATCCGGCACGCCGCTCCTCAACTCCCCTTCGCTCTGGAAAAGGGAATGAAAGAGAAAAGAAAGCAGCGCACCGCGTTCATTGATTACCGGAAGTGACGCACTAGCCAGTACGCGGTGAAGCGACAGCACTGTTCTTCTGAAGTGAGAGCGAAATTTCATGAATGGGAACAGACACTGCGATGGTTTAGGCTGCTTTCACACATACAAGAGCGTAATGATAGGTGTAAATCTTCGCAGCCAATGCCGGCCAAACTCGAAGCATAGCGCAGCTCTCCACTTGTAATTGCAAGGACTCATGCGATGGAGAATTGCAGGAAGCTGTATTCTTCACCGCTGGGCGAAACATTAAAAATCCGGTAACCCGCGGCGTTCAGCGCCTGGATCGCCTGCTTCGTGCGACCAACGCCTATTTGCGGCCAGCGGTGGTGAAACTCCACAAGTAGCTGTTTAACGGGGATGCGCTGGTTGATCATGTCCGCCAGGACGTCGTATTCGGCACCTTCAATGTCCATCTTCAACAGATCGATGGACGCGTGGCCAAGCTCCCTCATGATCGTCCCCAAGCGGTGCATCGGAACCTTAATAGCCCGCCGTGACGAGGTTCTCGGCACGATGGTGTGTGAAACATGTGCGGGATTCTCCGGGGGCACGAAAGCACAGCTTCCATCAACACCTGCAATTCCATAAGCGTGGAATACGAATTCTGGCGGTGGAGTTTGGCCTTGCAGCCATTCAACGGACTGCGGTGTGGGATCAAACGCGTGGACTTGCATTCCAAACCGCTGAATCAGGGCGAGGTCAAAAGAAATGTCCTCACCAACACCAATCGAATAGATCACGCTGGAGGCCGACAAATTCTGCGGACAAATGCACCAGCATGCTGCTGCATTCCCAAGCGTCACCCGCTCGCATCTTGTCTGCGCGCCTTGCCATAGATCGCGTCCACGCAATGCTCGCAGCGCAAGTTTCGTGACCCGAGCGGTATCTTGCAAACTCCTCATGGCTATCCAGGAATCGGGAGTGCCCCATTCGGGGGCACGGGGCGCGCGGCAATTCTCGCCGCCGGTACTGGTTGTTTCAATCGTGCTGCTTCCGCTGGCATCAAGTAGAGGGAGAGGATGAGTATCGCGAGCCCTCCGGAAAACAAACTTGTAAAAAGCGAAATGTTGGCAACGTTGTAGGCCGCGTAACAGATCACCAGTGCGACGAGGCGCAGATCATGCCTCTGGGCCGCTGAATCCAGGACCCAAAAAACAAGAGCGCAAAAGATCGAAATCAGCAACACACCCGGCAGTCCGAGCGCGCCAATCCCATCGATCGCCCAGAAGTGTGCGGTGGGATCAGCATCGTTCCCACCCATGAACACCGAGCCAATCTCCAGCGCCGCAGTCCTCTCATACGGGAAGCGAACAAACCAGTTGATCCCTCGAACGTGGGAGTAGAATGTGTGAGGGTTAGTTTGAAAAAAGTTGAAGTACCACGCGGTCATCAAGCCATTTATGCTGAATGTGCGCATGAGCACCACGAACAAGGCAACCCAGAGGAACTTCAGGGGAGTTGGATCGTATCCAGCAAATACGTAGGAGGCACAAAGTCCGCCCACCAATGTTAGTGTGCCAAAGACAAGTTTCAGCGCGAAAGGGCGCCGCCCAACCCTGAAGAGAACATAAAATCCCGAAATAAAGACGATGGAAAGTATCGAACCTTTTGTCCCTCCGACACTGTAGACGAGAAGTTGTCCCAACACTCCCGCAAGGAAATACCATCTCCGCCGGCAAAACAGCCCATAACCCATCAGGAACGGATTGAACGCGCCGGTTAGCAGCATAAACGCATAATTCACCAAGCTTCCCTGGGATACGTCGTTCTGAGCGTCTCGAAGGTCGTAGATATTGTTAAAAGAAAGGAATTGCAGATGATCACGGAAAACGAAAAGCATCCAGAACGCTAGCACGGCGGTGGTACCCCCAAACCATCTCCAAAACACTCGGCTGGAAATCAGGGGGGGAAGAACGCGGAGAAGCGGCAGATGATAACAAGAGCCCATGATCGCAAAGCCGGCGTAGAGCGCTATTAGCAGAAGGCTGATAGCGCCTGGTGTGTCGAGCCCTGCGTACAAGGGTACAAACATCGACGGGATGAATACGGTGATGTACAGCACCCAATAAGCCAATTGAGAAGGACGCGTGAGCTTGATCGGCATCCACAGGCTAGGCGTCACGCTCAGAACCCAGGCAAGCAATAAGTAGAGGAATGGCGGCGGCTCGTAGTGAAATCCGAAGTAGTCCCATGAGGGATATAGGTAGTACTTGTACATCCACTGAAATAGCGCAACGTAAGCGCCGATCCCGAAGATCAGCAATAGCCGATGCTTCGCATCGAGCGTTGAACAGTTCAGAGTATCGTCGGCTTGGCTCATCATGAATGGAGATTCGAGGAGGGCTCAGTCACCACGACCAGTTACATCTCATCCGCTGGCCGGAAGGCAAATAACTCGGCCCGCTCTTCGGACTCTCGACTCATATATTGATAGTCATAACGCCACGAAGAGAGTAACCGGCAGCAGTTTTCATGCACTTCCCTGCCGTGCAGCGCTAGGAACAGCTTGGGTCGGTACCGCGCAAAACATTCCCGCGCCGCCCCAAGCGCCCGGTACTCCGCGCCTTCGATATCCATCTTGATGCAGTCCGGCGGGGCAATCCTGCCTTCTTCCAGCAGGAAGTTCAGTGTGGAGCTTTCGACAAGCGCACTTCCTTCCGTACCGATCCGCCCCATCGCTCGCGTCCCTTCCGGCTCAAACGCCAACTTTCCGACCTCATCGGAGATCGCCATTTCCATCACTTCCACGTTGTGGACGCGATTCAGTTCCAAGTGCCTCCTCAAATAAGCGATGTTTGCCGCCAGTGGCTCCATGGCATAAACCCTTCCGGAACCAACCAGCTCGGATGCCAGCAACGAATAGAAGCCCACATTCGCACCGATGTCATAGAACGTCGTTCCTGGCTTGATCTCCCGCGCCATGCCCTTCTGCATCTCCCATTCATAACTGCCCAGCCAGCAACCGTGCAGATGCGATCCTACAATCCACTTCTTGCCACGCAGCGGCCCCTGCAGGATGGGCACAACAATATCGCGTGGGAGCACGCGGAACGGATAGCGGACGATCTTCCCCGCAAGAGTCTCCGGGCGAACGGCTGAAAAATTGATCAAACCTCGTTCTCCTTCTTCTCCAGCAACATAGAATTTCTGTCGTAGTTCACCCGCTCAATCGGGCGTTCCCCGGCCTTGCTGGATACAATCCAAAGAAAGAAGACGGTCAGGCTCACGGTGTACGCCGCGGCGGAAAGCAAAAGTCCGTAAACGACGCCTCGCAAACCAAAGTGTGTCACCAGTGGAGCGCCTAGGAGAACGGTGGTGCTCCCGCCGCACACATAGGCGTAAAAGACCAGCTTAGGCTTCTCTATGGCTTTGAATGCCGCATTCATGGAGTTCCCGATGGCCATCACTACCGGCAGCAGCGCGAGCATCCCAAGAAGCGGCGCGACATCATCGAACTTTCCCGCATAGAGAATATGCATCGCCGGCTTACCAAACAGGTTGACACACGCCGCGAAACCCCCAGTAACCACCAACGACCCCGCGCAATACGCTTTCCACGCCGGAAGCACTCCGGCCACACCGCGTGCAGCCGCACGCCGCGACATCATTGGCAGAACCAGAAACGACATCGCAATCAGCACCTGGTCCACCGGCCCCACCAGGTTAACCATCGCCCGCAAATCTCCGGTCTCTTTCACGGAAAGGATCCCCGCCGAAAGCCAGTAATACATCTGATTCGTCAGTTGAAACACCAGCGCTGTCACCAGCACCCATCGCGAGTATCTCCAGTGCTCCGACCAATACCCCGGCTCCCCCGCAGTGAACGAAACGTTGCCTGCGCCACTCCCCGGCAGCTCGCGCGCCAGAAAAACTCCAGCAACCATCCAGGCGACGGCGGCGATCGCGAATACAGTGAAGCCGCTTAAGACTCCAACGCGTATCGCCATCCACAACAATCCCGCACACGTCGCAAAAAACGCCAGCGAGAATCGAACCGCCAGATCGGGCCTGCACCGGATGTAAAAGGTTCGCCGTACAAAACTGCCCGTCAGAAGAAACCCGCAAGCGAGCGCCAGCCCCAAAATCGTGGGTGAAGCCATCGCCGGCTTGGCCCAACCAAACGCCGCCCACACGATGCTTATCGCTGCCGTGAGAACAACTCCCAGCCACGCATTGCTGCGCCAAAGCAGTTGCGCGTATTCCGCAAAACGCGCCTTGTACCGCCCGGAGCCGTACACCGTATACGTTTCCAGAATTACGGCATTGTGCAGTCCCGCCAGGAACGTGAATACCGAGTATGTCAGCGCGAAAATGCCGTACTCCTCCCTGCTCTGCGTGCGCGCTAACGCCACATTGGCAAGAAACATCCCTCCCACCGCCAGCGCCTGGTCGGCAATGCTGAAGCCGATTTGACGCATCCGCGCTGAAGAGAATGTATCCGATTGAAATAGCAATGCCGATTGGCTTGCTTGGCTCATCTTGGTGCTTTGCAATTCCCACAGAAAACCTGCTGACGATTCCCGCACTTCCGCTGCTACAAGCGTTTCAGGGAATTCGTTGGACATCCGCCGCATCCACTTCCACCGCCGCCGACCGCGCGATCAAATCCAGCGATAGCACCACGCGATACCTATTCTTCTTTCGAATCAGCACGCCTTCCATCTCCGCCAGCGGACCTGTTTTAATCCTCACGCGGCGTCCGGCAGTTAGATAAGCATGAGGCTCGGCCGCCAGCCGCGCTTCCACGCAAGCCCGTAGCGCCTCCATCTCTTTGTCCGGAAGCGCGATGGGGTGCCCGTTGAATCCCACCAGCCGCACCACGCTGGGCGTTTCCAGCGCGCGCAATCGGTCGCGCAACGCGAGCCGCACAAACACGTATCCAGGAAACAATGGCATCTGCAACTTCACTCTCCGGTCTCTCCACCGCCGCACCGATTCATACTGCGGCAGAAAATTTTCCAGCGCTCTTTCCGTGAACTGCTCCGCCACCCGCTTCTCGTGTTTCGCGCAGGTATAAGCGGCGTACCAGTGCGGCTCGAAAAATTCTGCCGGCAATCGCGGCACCTCTCCGCCGAACGATTTCGAAATGTTGGTTACCACGCTCAAGACAACTCCTGAAATGTCCGGAGACAGCTTCGCCCCGTCAGCCACAAGGCCAATTTGCAACTAACTTCTTTGTTTTCCACCGCTTGCGGCTAATTTGCGGAGAAATGCGTAGGCTTCTCCGTTTCTCCCCGCCGAACCAGCCGTAACCAAACTTTATGCGTCGCTGCCCGCACTCGCGAACCATTGGGCTGCGCCCAAGGCATCCGCGCTTGCACCGTCTGCAGCACTTCTTGCGCAAAAACTTTTCCTGGATCTTGCGAATCCCTGCGCTCCCAGTTCGACCGCGCCACAACGCTCATCCCCACCGCGCCGGCCACCAGAAACGCGCCCAGCAGCGCCATCAACGTTCTTGGCGGAAACGATTTCCGCTCCGGCAAACTCGCCGCATCCAACACCTTCACACTCGGCGTTTCCTTGGCTTCCTGCACCTTGGCAAGCTCGAACTGCTGTGTCAGGGTTTCGTACACCGCTTCCTGAATCTGCATACGCCGGTATAGGTCCGCGTACGTCACACCCAGAAGGGGCAGCCTGCGGATTGTCGGATAAGCCGCATCAGAAACTTCCTGTGACTGCCGCGCGTCCGCCGTCGTTCCTCCACCTAATTTGTCGAGTTGCCGCCGGAGTTCTCCAATCCTGGCCTGCAGCGAACGAACTCGCACGTTGTTTGGCGTATAGATCTCTTCCAGCCCCTTCAATTCCGATTCCGTGGCGACCAATTCTCCTTCAATGGCCGCCGCTCCCTGCACCATCGCGCGCGCTTGTTCCTTGATGTCGATCGTTTTGTTGGTGCTTTCGAATTGGCTGAATTTCTGCGAAGCGCCGTCCAGATCTTGCTTCACGTTGCGCAGCCGCTCTTCCAGAAAAACGCGCTCGCGATGCGCCGCGGAAGTCGACAACTCCGCCACCAGTTGGTTGAGTTCTTCGACATACGCTTCCGCGATAGCCGCGGCACGTTTTGGATCGTGATCCGTCACGGAAATGGCAATGATTCCGCTTTTGCGGTCTTCGGAAATCTCGGTGTTTTCAGCGAGCTTGGCTCGCGTATCCTGCTCCAGTCGAGACCCGTACACTTGGTGCAACCGAAAACGCGCGATCAGCCGGTCCTGTACCGTTCTACTGCCCAGAATGCCTGTGAATAATGCTCCCGAACCTCGTATTCCCAGGAGGTCGCCAGCCACTCCGCCCATGCCGCTTCCGCTTTTTGCCGTTAACGCAGCCAGCATTCCGAGACTCGCGTTGGCCTGCGAATCCGGCGGCATCAGCCGCGCCGTGGACTGGTAACGCGACGGAATCAGCAGCGCCACCAGCGCGCCTGCAGCAAGCCCGGCGAAGAGCGCTTTTCCCAGCAAGCTCCGCGCCGCCCAAAGATTCCGGAGCGTCCCCATCGCCTGAGAAGGTGCTTCGCCTGCGCCGAACTTCTTCCCGGCCGCTTCGTCCTTCGACGGCAGCGGCGATGCTTCCATTTGCGTTTTTGAGCCTGCCTGTGGCACTAGTTGATTCACTTTCGCGGAAGTTTCTTGGGCTTCCTGCTTCACTTCACCTGAAAATGCGGCCAATACGTCATCTGCACGGAAACCGAAATGTTGGTTTGCGCCTGCGCAGCCAGGATCGGATAGTTCCAGTGCTCGTATTGCACGCGCGTCGACAACCCGAATTCACGCCCGGCCAGAAAATCTGCCTGCACGCTCGCATCGTTAAGCGTTCCGCCTCCGGGAATAAAATCGGAGCTGACCCTGGCGTGGCGGTACGCAAACTGGAGGCTGTTTCGCGCGTTAAACGAGTATTTACTCCAGGCCTGGACTCCCTGCGCTTGCCTGCCGATCCAGCTTCCCATCAGGTTTTGCTTGTTGGTGTACAGGTCGTGGTAGAACCCATCGAAATAGATGAACTGCCCGCGGCCGCCTCTGAAGAGGGGTGTATCCGTATTTACACCTTCCATGCGAAGCTCCAGCTTCGGCACTCCCGGTATTCGCGGAAAATAGATGCCCGGACTGATGCCGGCCTGGCGAGGCGCGGCTAGCGGGGAAGGATCATCATCCGAAAGCGAGTCGGCATACAGGGTCACCCAATTGCGTACAAAGGGAACGCGGTAAGAGAAATCAAATCCGCCGGTCCTTTTTCCTGGGTCGTTTGCGGGTGTCTCATTGCTTAGGCTGGTGACACTGGCGTAGCTATTCCAGATCGCTCGCAGTGTCAACGGACGGCCCACTCCACCCAGTTCCACCGTGCGGCTGAAGCCGACTTCAAGATTTCGCGTTGGTTTGAAGCTGATTTTTTCTCCGTGCATCACCGGGCGCTGAGGGAATTCGTTTCCCGCAAGTTGGCCGAAGAAAAAATCCACCTTCAGGGGTCCCATCCATTCGAAAATCCATGGCAGCCGCAAAGGCGTGACGCGGCTGGCGCGGAACATGTAAATCGGTTCCGCGTTGTTGCTGAACAGCATCGCACCGCCTTCTCCCGGCCCCCACCAGAGGCTTTGCTTGCCGAACGTCATCTGCCAGTTCTCGACATTGACCCCAACGTAGGCTTCCTCCAGCCGGGCCTGATCCACTGCCGCAACCGCTTGCGCCAGCTGCAGCGGATTGGCATCCACCGACGCGATTGCTTGGCGCACGGGAAGCGAATAGGTGGGAGCGGAAGGCGCATGCTGATACTCTCCGCGAACGTAAAACGTGTATTTCCCCTCGGCTGCATAGCCGGAAAAGCCCGTCACGTTGTTAAATCCTTCCTGGAATGGCCGCCCGTAGTCGTTGATCGCTGTTTGCCCGAAGTGCTCGCTGTCGGCCAGCGGTTTACCGCTGATCTCCGTTCCCCGGGTGTACACCGACTCCAGTTTCATTTCGCGGTTCAAGCTGCCGCCTAAGACTTCTTTCTCCCGGGCGAATTCCGATTCCAGCATCTGCATCGAACTGCTTGGCACCGCTGCTTCCAGCGACCTTTCCTCGATTCCGTCCTCCGCTTCCTGTACCAGCCGCGCGCACTCCAGGCGCGTCCACGGGCGCATTCCCAAAAACTCATTGCGAATCACTCCCAATGCCGCCAGACGATCCAGCATCGGATATACCCAGCTATCTAGCGGCACGTAAGGCGACCCGGAACGCGATGGAGATGGTCCACCCTCCCCGCGCACGATCGCGCCGATCGATCGCCAGGCAGACCCGCCTAGTTCCCCGTCATGATGGCGCGTGTAAATCTGTTGTGCGACCATATTGCCGAGCATTCCGCCCACAAAAACGTCGGAAGGAAAATGCTGCCGGCCGCGCACGCGGGAATAGCTCACCGCGCCAGCCAAGCTATACGCCAATATTTTCGTAAGTGTGCCGGGATATTCGTGCGCCAGAACTCCCGCCACGGCCCACGCTGCCGCCGCATGTTCGGATGGGAAAGAAGTTCCGCCTTGAAAAAACGCGCCGCTGCCATTGCCCTGAAATGGCCGTTCGCGTCCCAGCGAGTACTTCAAGCTTTCCACCATCACCAGGCTATTGAGCGCCGCTTCCCCGGAAAGAAATCCCGTTTCGCTCCAGTGCTGGTCATGGCGGACGTGCCCCAGCAGCCAGAGACCGCTCGCGCTTCCGAGCAGCGTTCCCAGTCCGGCATTCGAAATATTGTTGTAGCGGCTCATCGTCTTCGGATCGCGCGAAAGATGCAGGCTGGCGTCGCGGTCAGTGACGAAAAGCGCCGCAGCAATTCCTCCCGCGGGGACCAGCCATTCGGCATCGGAAAATCGAAGCCTGGCTGGACTTGTCCACAAACTGCGCTGGTCTTCCGCGAATCGCATCACGAGCTTTCTTGACTCCGCGCGTTTTTCTTCCAGTGTGGCTTTGACCGGCTCTCCGGACTCTGCTTTTCCGGATTCCACCGAAACCTTTGCCGTAGATGATTTATCTGCGGTCGAGAATGCTTGCGCCGCGAGACTGCTGCTTCCGGGAAAGCTTCCCAAAAAACAGATGAGCCCGGAGGCCCACAAGATTCGAAATGTGCGTTGTCCCTCCATCGCGCCTCAGGGTAGTGCCACGGCCGCTGCCAGCGCGGCGGCTTGCGCGATCTGCGCAACCGCGACCAGGTTTTTCCATCCTGAGCCGCCCACGGTGGTCTTTTCGGGAACGACGATGGTGTCCCCTGGCCCGAGTACCGCCGAAAGCACGCCGCCTGACCACATCCCGTTGCTGCCGCTGGTTACCGAACCATTCGCGCGAATAATGAATATGGCTTTCTTGTTGGCTAGCCCGGTCGCCCCGCCGGCTCGCGATAGGTACCATCCGGCGTTTTTTCCCGGCGCATAGGTGATGGCATTCGAGTTGTACACTTGCCCGACAATCACCACGAACCCTGGCTGCTTGGGAATTTCCAAAGTGTCGCCCGCCCGCAGCTCGAGATCCTCCGGTGAGCCTATGAAATCTTTCTGGCCTTCCCGGATATGAACCACCAATCGCCCGGAAACCGGTGCCCGCCGCAGCGCTTCCAGAATCCTTTGCCGTTGCTGAGCCGCGGCTTGTTGCAGTGCGGCTTCCTCCGAACCCGATGTGGTTATCGCCGTTTTCACTACCGTCGATTCCTGCTCCATCCTCTGAATCAATTCCTGCCTGCTCTTTTGCTGCATTTCGCGCACATCGATGCGCTCGAACACGGCGGCTTGTGGATAGGCTGTTGGCAGCAAGCCTCCTGCCCGGCGCAGCAACGAACTCAGCCGTTCCCCGGGCTGGATGCCGTAAACCCCCGGTTTCCCTACTTCTCCGCGAAGGCTCACGGAAGCGCCCATGTTCTTCCATCCGGTTTGTTGCGGTACGGTCAAGATATCTCCGTCGCGCAAAGACAGATCTTCGGTTTCTTCCTTCGTCAGCGCCGCGCCGAGCTTTACGAAATGGGATTCCTGCTGTAGAGGTGTTGGTGAGGAGCCGCTTGTCGCCGCGTAATGAGTTAAGTCCGCGCTGGTGGAATTCGCGCTGCGCAGCAGTCCCCCGGCGGAAGTCACCAGGTCCGAAACTCGCATGTTGGCTGTGAGCGGGTAGCGCCCGGGCCGCGCCACTTCGCCGCGTACGGTCACGCTCGGTGGATTGACGCGCTCCGGCTGGCGGTGCACCAAAATACGGTCGCGCGGCTCGATTAGAATGTTGTTTAAGGGATCTCCGGCTAGGGCTTCGCGCAGCGAGATGCTGAAAACTTTCGTGGAACCGTCCGGGACGGAGCGGAACAGTTGCGCGGACTCTTCCCAGGCTTCCGGTGTGATCCCCCCGGCTTGATAAATGGCATCCCGCAAGTGCGCGGTCCCGGAGCTGCGGTAGCTTCCCGGTTGGCGCACTTCTCCAAACACGGCGAACTCCGGGGCCGTCTCCAGGTCGTAACGCCCGAAAATGCGGATGGTATCCAGAGCTTGCAGGCGCGGCGCAGTTTCCGGATCTGCGAGCACCGCCCCTAGATTGAAGCTTTCGACTACCGGGCGATTGTCCGGGGCCGCAATGCGGATGATTTCCGCGTAACGTTCGGAAGGCTCCGGCAGGAGATCCTTATAGGACGGAATCAAGTCGGTCAGCTTCATGCCCTCGCGGTAGGAATACCGCCCGGGGCGCAGCACGTGCCCTTCGAGATAAATCGCTCCGGTGTTGTACGGCGCGATGGGGTAAATATGGATTTCGTCGCCATCCTGCACCTGGAACTTCTCGAACGCCGCCCGCAGCGCATCTTTGTCGCTTCCTTCGCCGATTTCCAGGCTTAGCATGCTTCGTTTCTCGTGCGCGGTAAGCCGTTGCACTTCGATGTGGCTGAGTGCCGCCGCCGGCAGGATGCCGCCGGCCAACTCCAGAACTTCGTTCAAGTTTTTCTCGCTGCGCAGCTCATACAGCGCCGGGCGGCGTACCATGCCGTCGATGGCGATGGAAGTTTCCAGCGGCGGCACGCGCAGCGAGTCGCCATTCTCCAGGCGCTTCACGTCCCCGCGTATTCCGTGCAACAGCAGATCGTAGGCATCCACTTCTTCGAGTAGCTGTTTCCCGCGATAATGCTCCAGCCGCCGCAGCGACCCTCGCGCGGTAATTCCTCCCGCGGCAAAAAGGGCGTTCAGCGGCGTGGAAAGCGAACTGATGTCGTAGGCGCCCGGAGCTGTAACTTCTCCGACCACATACACCCGGACGGTGCGCAGCTTCAAAAGAGACACATCCGCCGACACGTCCCGGAACTGCGTTCGCAGTACGCGCTGAACCGCATCCTGGACTTCACCGAGGGATTTTCCGGAAACCAGCAGCGGCCCCGCTTCCGGCAAGAGCAGCCGCCCTTCCCGGTCGACGTTACGAAACAGCCGCTGCGACAAGCCGCCCCACAGATCGATCGACAAACTATCGCCCGGGCCAAGCACGTAGTCCGGTCCGACAGGAAGATCCATCGGCAGCACATCCGCGTTCACCGCTCCATGGCGAAAGATGTCCGCGCCAAAGCGCTCTGTACGCTGCGTGGGAGCACTCGCTTGCACGTAGAGATCGTAAAGAGAAGGAGCGTCCGCATACGGATTGGGACGATGCACCATTCGAACCGGCTCGACATTCGCAAGTGAACCTTCTACTCCTTCGCGCGGCGCGTACCGCCGCTCGTAATCGTGCGAAGTGGATCGTGCCGCACTGGAATTGAGCGCCGCATCGCTCGCAGGATTTGTATTTCCCATCCCCTCGTTGCCGTTCAGCGCTGGCGAGGAAGCTCGCTCTTGTGTTCCTCTAGAGGAACGCTGGTTCCCCAGAGAACTAGCTCCACCGGAATATCCCTGCGTTGAGGTTGCGAGAACCGTTTCGAACGAACCCGTCTCGGGAGCTTCCGTTCGCAATGTTCCCGGACGCGTTGATTGCACAGGGCGTTCTGTTTGTTCCGGCGTTTGAATTGCCGGAAGCGCTTCGCCGATGTCCCCCTTCGAAGAAGTTCGCATTCGCTGCAAGGAGCGCTCCGGCAGCTCGCAATCGCTTTGCGGAGCGCTGCAATTCGCAAATTGTTCCGCCGGCGTGTGTTCCCGCGGCTGGTAATTCCGTTCCGCCGCGCGCGCCAGTTCCTGCGCGCGCTCCTGGAAAACCAGTCTTTGCTCCTGCGCCAGATCTGACTCTGGATTTAGTTTCGGCAGAAGATATCCATACTTTCGCAATAGCCGTGTCGCCAGCACCCGCGTGCGCAAATCCTCGCGCAAACGTTCGGCGACGGCGCTATCGCTCAAGTCCGACTCTTCGAGAATCTGCCCGCTCTCGCCCGCGTCCAAAGCAATCGCGCGTTTTAGTTCCACCATCAGCCCCGTATCTCGATTCACTACCTCCAGGATCTGCTCCGTCGTGGCCGCCACGCGGTCCAGGTTGTCGGCCACGATTGCGCTGCCCCGCGACGGCCCGCGAGATGCGGTCTTCTGCCCCGCCGATCCCCCGCGCGTTTGTTCTCCGTCGCCACTTCCCTGCTGATTTGGCAATTGCGGCGCTCCAACGGCTCCCGCATTCAGCAATAACGCCCAGCACAAAAACAATCCGACGCGCTTCACGCCACACCTCCCTTCACCGGTGCCGGTGTTCTGCGCAGCATGTCCAGCAGCGCCTTCTCACTCACTTCCATCGTCGTCGAGTGAATTTCGAACGACGCCCAGTAATAAATCCCCACGTTTGTGATGGGAGCCACGGCAATGATTCGAAGCGCCGGAAAATCCCGCAGCAGCAAATCGCACAACGGCGGGCGCCGTTGCGGCTCATCCAACGCAATCAGCAGAAAATCCGGCTTGGTTTCCGCCACCAGCGAAGGCACGTCCCGCTCGTTATCCGTTTCTCCTACCACGCTGATCCCCGCTTGCTCGGAAAGCGTGGACAACACCAGCTCACGCAAAAGCCGCGGACGGTTGGCTACCAGAACTCGGATGCTTGTGTCCATGTGCTCCTCCCGGGGAGGAAGAGCAGAGTAGAGGGAAAAGAAAAAAGTGAACAGGCTGGAAAGGGTACGGTGGAGGAGTACTACGAAATCGGAGAAATGTACCGAGAGCCGGGGGACTCACGAGGTACTGTTTTGGTACCGCGCCCTCGCCATTCGCAATCTTCAGATTTCGCGCTGCTTGCGCGACACTGCAACTGCCCATCGCTCCGCTATCGTTGGCTGAATCCCGCCAAGCGACCTATTTGCTTGTCGCAGTGGCTGCGGACTGTTCTTCCTGGCGCAGCGGCCTTAAGGAAAAAAACTTGTGGCGGCAGGGTACGCACCGCAGCGCGGGGAGCCCCAGGACGCGGCCGAGAAACGCCGTCATACCGGGAACGCGCTTGGCGGAGATGCGCTGCAATTCCAGGTTGCCGCAAATTCCGCAATGCGCGTACAAAAACGTGCGAAACGGCATCAGGCGCGCATAAAATCGCGCGGTGCAGGATTCGCAGCGCCACGGTAGGATTCCCGCAACACCGAAGAGATAGTCCACCACCGACCGGCGCTTGGAACGCCGGGCATTCGCACTATGACAAACCGGGCAGCTTGTCGGGCTGGTTCCGATAGCTTTTCTCCGCGCAAAGCATAGGCCAAGGAGCCGCTATCAGCAAGAGTTTGTGTTTGATCTAGGGATTCCGGGCCGCCGCGTCACTGAACGCGCTTTCCGCAGTGGCCTTACCACACAGTGCCTCGCCCTAAAGCTCTTCGCGAAAGAATGCCCCTTCCTTCAGCAACGAGCCGCGCCACGATACAATACCCTCAGGAGCCGACATGCCCGACTACACCGAAGAGCACGCCCGCGCCGGCATCAACACCAAATTGCCCGCGCTCGAAACCTGGCCAAATCAATTTCCCGGCTACATTATTACTACGCGCTTTCCCGAGTACTCCTCCGTCTGCCCCAAGACCGGTCTCCCCGACTTCGGCACCATCACCATCCAATACATGCCCAAGAAAGACTGCATCGAGCTGAAAGCCCTGAAAATGTATCTGCTCGCCTACCGCAGCCTGGGCATTTTCTACGAAAACGCCGTCAACAAAATGCTGCGCGACATCGTCGCCGCCATCAAGCCCGAATGGTGCGTCGTCCGCGGCGAATTCACTCCCCGCGGCGGCCTAACCACGTCCATCTTCGCCCGCTGGCCCAAAATCCGCCCCAAGTCCAAGAACGCCCGAAAATAAGGCCCCACAAGGGATTGAGGCTTTGAATTTCGCTCGGCAATAATGTCCGACCTCCATGGCGCGCGGACAAAACCTGTTTCAACGTGTCTGTACCAAACACAAGAAGCCAGCTCTGTGGCTGGCCTCTTGAAATTGGCACCTTGTGGCTCCTAGTAAGTCACATTAGTCGAGAGTTCTAGAAGGTGACGTGTCCGGAGATTAGAATGCTACGAAAAACTCCGTTATTGGCCCAAGTCTCGCCGAACGTGTTCGGCGCCGGTGCGCCTCCAGCACCCACGCCGGCGGCGTTCTTGTTATTGACGTTCAGTCCGGGCACGCCAACGAACTGATAATTGAAGGCGTTAAAAGCGTCACCACGCAGCGTTAGATTCACACGCTCAGTAAGCCTGATACTCTTCTGAAGGCTGAGGTCTACCTGGTTTCGAGGCTGTGTGCGAGTAACGTTGCGGCCGACGGCGCAGGCAAACGGATTGCCCCCACAGAGAGCATTCACGGCAAAGGTATTGTTGACGATGAAATGAACGTCCCCGGGGTTGATGGTTGGGCATGTTGCCGTTCCCACTTGGGCAGTGCTTTGGCATGTGCTGACATTGATCAACTGGGTGGTATTTAAGTAGCGGCCCGACGTGTTAAGCGGAGCGTTGCGGTTGCTGAGAATCGGGCGGCAGGAGTCGAGCGTGGCTCCGATGAAGTTGTTGTTGAAAGTGCCGTCGCAGTAGGGGTCGCCATTGTTTGTATTCTGTGTCGGGGTGATAACAACGCCGGATTGATACCGATGCGTGCCACTGATCTGCCAGCCGCCGATCATCCGGCCAACGAAGCCCTGCTGGTTTTTCTTCCAAGGCAGGTCATACACCCAATACGTGGTGACCACATGGGGGTATGACTCGGCCGAAATGCCGCGCTCCCCGCGATTCGGGTCGAACGGATTCAGCGAGATAGGTGTCGAGTTGCCACCCGTGCTAGCGAAGACCTCACTGGTATTGTCCAAGGCTTTGCTGAATGTGTAAGCGACATCCGCGGTCAAGCCGTGGAAGACGCGGATCTTAAGTTCATTCTGTAGGCCATGGTATGAGGACCAAGCGCCGTTGTTGCGCGTGCGAACCAACGTGAAATTGCAATCCCGTCGTCCCCGCGAAGCCGTCGAACCCGAGCCAGCAGTAGCTCCGCTTGGTGTGCATGGGGTTACCCCAGAAGGAATGTACTGCGGCGCTTGCACCGCCAGACCGCTGGCAGTGCCGGTGCATGTATCGCCCGTGAATGCCGAGCATGCAAAGATAAGCGGGTTGGAATTGACGGTCTGGAAGTTTCCGACGCTGTGGTTGCCTACATAACGGCTCTCAAAGGAGATACGCGAGTTGATCAATCGCTCCACGCCAAACGACCACTGCTCGACGTAGGGGTTGTGGAAGTCCGGGCTCACCCGCGTCTGGCTCCGGGCGCCAGGATTCGCGCCGCGCGGAATTAGGCTAAGGTAAGCCGATTGCACTCCGCTGCCCTTGGCCGTTGCGGGCACGCCGACGTTGTTGATCGTTCCGGCGTTCACCACCGGCGCTGACGTCGCTACGTTCAGAAAAATATTGTAGTACGCTGGATCATAAGCCACCCGGTAACCGCCCCGGATGACCGTCTTGTCCTGTCCAACCAACTTTTTCATGATGCGCGGCGTCCACGCAAAACCGAAGTTCGGTCCGTAGTTGTTGAGGTCCTCTGGAATGTGCGGAATCTCCGTAACGTTGGTCGGCAAGCCCGCCGCCCAGAATCCATTGGCCACGTTTTGGACCGAAATGTCATGCAGCAGATTTATCGCTTGCTGGTCCCATTCCCAGCGCAAGCCGAGGTTGAGTGTGAGGTTGGACTTGATGCGCCAATCGTCTTGACCGTAGAAAGCCAGGTCGTTCTCTTTGAAATTGAAGTTGAACGGACCATCCGTCAGCGAGAGCTGGCTGCACGTTACGCCGGCGGGGCATCCAGCAGCATTCTTAATGAAGTTGCTGAAGGCGCTGCACGGCGTGGCAGTGCCAGTCGTGTTCACGCAATCCGTGGCGGTATTGGGGCTGGAGAAAAAGGAAAATCCACCGTTGATGCTCGGTAGGAAGTGGTTTGGCGAGCTCTGATGATCAAGTTCGCCGCCAAACTTCACAGTATGCCGCCCGCGCGTCCAGGTCGAGTTGCTCTCGTATTGCGTGTTGTGAACTTGGCGGTCTTGCGGCAGGTTCGTCGCCAAACCGAACGTAGTATAAGAGTTGACGGCGTCGGAGAACGCGATGTTCGGAGGACACGCGGTCACATTTTCGATGGTGCATTGGGGGAAGGCTTGGCCGCCTGCAAACTTGAAAAAACCCTTGCCGTAGCTCACACGACCTTGCGTTATGAAATTGGTCGTCCAAGTGTGCGTGTAATCCCAGCCATACTGCCGGTCTTGCGCCGGCACTGCCACAAACGCGCCGCTGGATATTGTGCCGCTTCCCAGGGCAGTGTTGCTGTTCTGATAGATGAACCGGAAAAAGAAGCGATCCTTATTACTGATGTTCCAGTCGCCGCGGCCGGTGATCTGCTTGTCGTCAAAGTTGTTTCCCACAACGCGGTTTACAAATGCGAAGGGCACGGTTGCTGCGGTCGTTCCGTTGGAAACCGTGATGTTCTGCACATTCCCAAAGGGCTGCGGATTGCCAGCCGTAATCCCATACGGTCCAAAACTCTGAAGCGCGGATACTGCTGAATTGTTTGGGAACGCCGCAGCCAAGGCAGTGAGGCCGGCGGGCGTCGGAGTGAGGCTCGAGGAAGTCGACGAGTTCACAGCCCGTTGCTGCTCTTGCTGGTAGCTGCCAAAGAAAAATACGCGGTTCCTCAAAACCGGTCCACCAAGGGTACCGCCCCAGCGGTTGTCCACAAAACGTGGAACCACTGGTGTCTTGCAGCTGGTAGCAAACGGCGTAGTCGTCCCGGCGGGCACACCGGCGGGACAGAAGCCCAGCAGCGGGTTCTTCTGACCGTTCGTCAGCGAGCGGTCCCAATCCCCTTCGTAGAACTCGTAGCCGCTGCCATGGAATGCATTCGTGCCTGATTTGGTGATGTAATTGACCACTGTCCCCGAGTTGCGCCCATATTCCGCGCTAAAGTTGTTGCTTACCACCTGGAGTTCGCCCATTACATCGGGGTTGGAAAGGAATACCAGTGGACCAGCCACGGAATTGTCGTTGTTTGCCTGGCCATCAATCTGGAAGTTATTCGACCGGCCCCGCAAGCCATTGTTGGCGATCGCCGCTCCGTTAGTGTTGCTGAAGTTCGTGGAACCGTTGTTGGCTACTCCGGGAATGAAGAGCGCCAGATTGTCGAAGCCCGCACCGGAGTTGGGCAGAGCCACGACCACGTTGCTATCGAAAGTGCCCCCGATCTGCGAGCTCGTGCTCTCGACCAGAGGCACCGAAGCTTCTACCGTAATCATTTCTGAAGTCGTTCCGACCTCTAGCGTGCGGGACCCCAGTGCCGTGCTCTTTCCAGCTTCAACCATCACACTGCTCAGTTGCAGCCTGCGAAGTCCTGACGCTTCAATCGTCAAGTTATACGAACCAATGGGAAGGCTCTTAAGTTCGAAGTAGCCCTGGGAGTCGGTCTTGTCCGAGAACTTGGTAGCAGTGGCACTATGCACGGCCTGCACGGTCGCACCCGCTACAGCTGCTCCTTGCGCGTCAACGACAGTCCCCGAAATGGTGCCCGTGACGATACCCTGGCAATATACAGAATCAGTGTTGAGCAAACACAAAGCCACCAGTACGAGTACCGCTCGAAGATTCCAGCAGATCATCCCCAAATAGGTAAACAAGCCGTGAGCACGCAACCTCATGGACGCCCTCCAATTTGATGAATAGCTTAGGATTGTGAAGTGCCAAATCGTGACCACCACAGTCACTTTGAGATAGAATCAGCACTTCTAACGCCATATTTAACATGAATTTAGAAATTCGGCGGGGCGATAAGAAAACATAGAACTTGTTTGGACGTATCTTAAGCTTTGCTTTACAGACAAAAACTACGCAGCTCCAGTTTTTTGTATGAAATTGGACACATCCATACAAAATATTGGAGCCTAATCTCAGTCCCTCCTGCCCCAAAGGCCGAAATTGCTGCCAGTGCTAACAAGGTTGCACACTCCCAGTGCCGTTCTTGCAACGAGGACCCTAGACTTTGCATTCTTCCCGCTCTTCGTGCTCTTCGTGCGTACTCCTACGCGGCGTCAACCCGCCGCCACCTTCTCCAGCCGCTCCAGCGTGTCGGGATACCAGCGCACCAGCAGAACCAGCGCTGCCGCCTGCGGATTCGGCTTGGCCCGGCCCTGCTCCCATTTTTCCAGCGTCCTTTCATTGATCCGCAGCTTCCGAGCAAACACCGCTCGCGAACACCGCATCCTCCTCCGCGTCTCGCGAATAAACACGGAATCCACCGCTGGCAGCGGCGTCACTTCCTCTTTGTAGCTTCGCAGCGTCAGCTTCCCTTCGCGATGCTTCTTCATCGCGTCCACGCCCTCGATCAACTCGTCAAAAATCTTCCTCTTCGCCATTACCGTTTGCTCTTGGCACCCTCGCGCGCCTTGCACTTGCTTTCGATTGCCGCTTTCGGCGCCTTCTTTTCTCCCGGCGTCAGGTCCGCCGCTTCATTTTTGCAATACAACGTCATCAGCAGATCTGATGATCCGCCGCAAAGTGATAGTAGATCACGCGCAGGCCCCCTCGCCGTCCCTTACCACGCCTCTTGTCCGCCCAGCGTATCTTTCGGAACCCTCCCGTCCCTGGCATCAAGTCTCCCGCGTCGCGCCCGAGTCCGAGCTGTTTCTGGAGCGCCCGGTACTCGTCGTCGCCCAGGTAGTCGGATAGGTAGCGGTGAACGCCGGAGCTTCGATGAATTCTATTCACATGTCCACCCTACGCTACTGGCGTACAATACACACTATACGCCAATAGCGTATACTCAAGTCTCCGCACTCTGGTTCCCGCTTCCCTCTTTCGACCTGGACTTTAACCTTCAACCCCCTCTGCGAACTCTACCCCTTTGTTTTCTGCCTCTTACAAAATTGTTCGAACTCCAGCGCCCTTCCATCAAATATCAGTACTATAAAAGTAGTTGACAAATTATCTAAATTGCGTTACACTTCCTCGTGAATTCGACGCCTCCAACCATTCTCACGCCCTCGCCCGCCCCAACTCCCTCACTGCCTCCCGTTCTAAGACAATTACTCTTGTATATACTCAAGTATTCCATAACTCGTTTACAATCAACACTTCTACAAGTGTTCATTCTAAGGAACTTAAAACCCTTTGAAATCAACACTTTTGAAAAACGGGGAGGGGGTGGTGACTATGGTTAACCAATTGTTAGAAACAAGCCACCCACTTTCTTCCTCCGCTCTGCACTTCTGCGGCCCCGTGGCGGAACCGTCTTCCATTCTCCGTACACACTTCCAAGTTCCGTATCCCGTAAGCCCTTTGCTTGCCACTCTTACGAAAACACCCGGGGGGTGTGGGGGTATTCTTCCCGTTTCGGAACCCGCTCCTCTTTGCGTTCAACGTTTCAATCGAAGCTCCTCAGCACTTCAGCGCAGATCCCGATCCGGTCGGGATGTTCAGATTCTTCCATGGGTGTTTTGCAGCCCGGCCGAATTTACGGGACGTTATCAACGTTTTTCGCTACCTCCTTACTTCCTTACCTCCTTCCTCCCTCCCGCAGCGTCTCGTCCCCTTGCGCGGTGGACAGACTGCTGAATGCGGGAGATAATTCTAATTCGGCGCAAACGATGGTGGGGGCGCCTATCTCAGAGGAGGAAGTAAATGAGCATTTCTCCAAACGTACCGAGCCCGGAGGAGTCGTATCGCTACGAATCGACGGGGACACCGAGGTGGATCGCCGTGCTGTTTGGCGTGGTGATTGCCGGGCTGGCGGTGCTGGGCTATGCCAGCTATTCGACGCAGTCGCGCATGAGCACGGACCTGGCAAAGCAGCAGGAGCAGAACAAGATTTTGACGGCGCAACTGGACCAGGCGAATTCGCGCATCGCGGATTTGAAGAGCCAGATGGAGCTGACCACGCAGCGAGTGGGCTTGACGCAGTCTGAGCTGGCGCGGGCCAAGAGCCGCGCCGAAGCGATCCGCCAGGATCAGCAGGCTTCCGACCAGAAGCTGACGGCGCAGCTCGGGCAGGTGCAGAAAGAAAACGAAGAAAAAATCGGCGCGGTGGCCACTGAGGTGGGCGGCGCAAAGAAAGACATCGAAGCGACGAAGACCGACCTGGAAGCGACGAAAGGCAAGCTGGAGCGCAGCCTTGGCGACATGAACGTGATGAGCGGGCTGATCGCGCACAGCCGCGACGACCTGGAAGACTTGAAGCGGCGCGGCGACCGGAATTATTACGAGTTCACGCTGCAAAGGTCCAAGACGGCGCAACGCGTCGGGCCGGTGCAGATGTCGCTGAACAAAACCGACCCGAAAAAAGCGAAGTACACGATCACCGTGGTGGCGGACGACAAAACCATTGAGAAAAAGGATAAAACTTCTGGGGAGCCGGTGCAGTTTTATGTGAAGGGCAGCTCGCGGATGGCGCCATACGAGATCGTGGTGTTCGAGGTAGGCAAGAGCCAGATAAACGGGTACCTGGCAACACCGAAGGAAGGCGGCGCTGCGGCCGCTCCGGCCGCGGCTCCCGCGGCGGCGACGCCGGCAGCTACTCCGACAAAACCGTAATTCGACAGCGATTTTAGACCTCTGTTTAGAGAAGCCCTGTCCCGCGTTCTGGAAACTGAACGCGGGACAGGGCTTCTGCCGTTACGGGCGATCGCGCTAGCATTAAAAAGTTGGCCATTTTCCCTGCCAATTCCACGGAGACCTCCGATGAGAGCATTGAAACTTCGCATGGCATTGCCGATTGCGGCGCTGCTGTTTGCAGCTGGGATGAATCCCGCGCGCGCGCAAGCTCCACTGGAGCCGGCGCAAATGTCGCCGCGGACTTTGTTCTATGTGATCTGGCGCGGGGTGCCGGGAGCAGAGGCGAGGAAGGCTAATTCCCTGCTGGCACTTTGGGATGATGCGGAATTTGCGCCGGTGCGGTCGGCGATGGCGGCGGGGATGCTAAATTCTTCGGCGGAAAAATCGACACGGGAGAAACTGACGCCCGAACAAGTGCAGGAGCTTGCGGGGCTGCTGGAAAATTCGTTTACGGTGGGGTATGTGAGCGAGCCGAAGGGGCGGGCGGTTGCGAATGCGGCGGATGCGAAACTGCCGGCGTGGAACGGGATGTTTTTTGTGTATGACCGCAGAGGAAAAGAGTTGCTGCTGGCGAAAGCGGTGTTGCGATTGCGCGCGGCGGAGAAGGAAGCGCCGGTGCTTTCGCAAGTCAGTATTGGAGGAGTGCAAGTCCTCAAGTCGGAAGGAAAAAGCGGAACGAGTTATTGGGCGGAGCATGGGAAGTATGCGGTGGGGGCGGGTGAGCGAGCGGTGATGGAAGATATTTTGGGCCGGCTGGATGGAAAAGTTACGAAGGCGGAGACGCTGGCGCAGTCGGCGGCTTATCAGGAAGCGCAGGCAAACTTGGGAGGCGGGCTGCTGGAATTCTTTTTGCGCGTTCCAGATATGAAGGAACTCGGGAGTGATTCGAAAACGGGAACATTTCAGGCTGGTCCCTTGCTGCAAGCCGCGCGGATCGACGCGGTGCATTCGATTGGCGGGCGCGTAATATTCGAAGGGGCGAGGACACACGTGCAGGCGGCGGTGCTCGGTGACGCGGCGGAGGGGACGCCGTTTGATATTTGGTCGAAGGGACAAGCGACGCCGGCATCGCTGGCGCTGGTGCCAGCGGAAGCAGTTTTCTACAATTCGACGCAATTTAATTTTTCCGGAATCTACGCCACGGTGAAAAGGGTGGCACGCGCCGCGTTTCCGCAAGCGCAACAAGGAAACGTCGACATGTTCGAGGTGATTGCGCAACAGAAACTGGGAATGCCAGCGGCGGAAGCGATCGGACTGCTGACGGGAGAAGTCGCGACACTGCAAACGAGCCCGTCGATGGACACGGCGAAGCAGGTTTATTTTTTCGGGATTCGGAAGAAGCCGGAGACGCTGAAGCTGATTCGCACTATTGCCGGCGAGCAGATGGGACCGGAGCGCAATGAAGGCGACGTCACGTTTTTGAAAATTTCCGCAGGGGGAAAACAAAGCGCTGCGGGTAGCGCGCAATGGAATTTTATTCATCTGGCGGTCACGCCGGACATGATCATGGTGGCAAACCGGAGCGAGACGCTGCGGGAAGTGCTCGCAACACGCGCGAAAGGTCCGGCGGGCGGAGGTATTGGCGCGGTGCCGCAGTTTCAGGCGAACCGCGCGAAATATCCTGAAAATCTGAATAGCTTGAGCTATTTGGATTTCCAAAAAATCGACTGGCCGGGGATGAAAAATCGCTGGATAGAAGAGGCAAAGAAGAGCCCGGTGGTAAAACCAGTGAGCACTTCCAACAATGCTGGGCCATCCACGGCCGCCGATTGGCTCTCGCTAGTGAACCCGCAGGTCTTCGCGCGGCATCTGCATTTCTCTTCAAGCGTCTCGTGGAAAGACTCGAAGGGGATTCACTGGGACCAGTGGATTGAATAGCGCAAGGATGAATTTTTATCGCTTTCTGCCGGCCGCACTGCTCTTAGCGGCCGCGATCTGTTTGTGTTCTTTCACAGCGGCGCAAGAAAATCCGCAGCCGCCGAAGCAAACAATTCAGGTCAACGTTGAACGCGTCAATGTGGGAGTGATCGTAACCGACCACGGAGGGCACTTCGTCGAAGGCCTCCATCGCAAGGATTTTCGGGTATTCGACAACGGAGTCGAGCAACCAGTTAGGGGTTTTACCGCGATCGAGGAACCAGCGCAGGTTTTGCTGCTCATCGAAGCGGGCCCTGCCGTTCATCTGCTGGGGAACAATCACGTCCGTGCATCGGACAAGTTGTTGAACAACCTCTCTCCCAACGATCGCGTGGCAATTGCGAGTTATTCGAGAAGCCCGGAACTACTCCTCGACTTTACGGCGGATAAACCAACGGCGCGTTTCGCGCTACAAAACTTGAGTTTTGCGCTTGGATTTGGGGAGTTGAACCTGGCATCCAGTCTGGCGTCCGCCATTGACTGGCTGGGCGCGTCACCGGGGAAAAAAACACTTGTTGTCCTCTCGACTGGCGTCGATACTTCGCCGCCGTCAAAATGGCAAGGGATTGAACAAAAGCTCAAGACTTCCGATGTGCGAATCCTGGCTGTATCACTCTCTGGTGATTTCCGCAAACCTGCAAAGAGCAGGAAACTCTCCCCCCAGGAGCGCGAGGATCGGGCCTGGGTGAAGCAGGTCTTTTCTCAGGCCGATCAAGCGCTGGATGAGCTCGCGCAGGCCGCCGGCGGACGCGTCTACCTCCCCAAAAATGAGAAGGAATTCGATCGCGCGTACTCTGAAATTGCGCAACTCGTCCGCCACGAGTACAGCATCGCGTTCACCCCACCCGCAAACGATGGCCAAGTTCACACGATCCAAGTCAAGGTGAAGCGCCTCTGGTGCCGAGTGGATCATCGCCGGGCGTACATCGCACCACTTCCAAAGAATGAGCCCGCTACCGATTCGCCTGCAAAATAGCAGGTAATGCTCTTGGTGCGAACACAGCAGATCAGCGCACTGCCGTTTTTGATTGTCAATTGAAAATTGAGCACATAGGATGGCGGCGTTCGCAGGGAAGCGCCGACTTGCAAAACTACACGCTGGGACCGCCCCTACAAACTTACGGGCCGAATATCAAGGTGACGGTCATTCTGTGCGTCGTGGGCCTGCTGCTGTGTCTGCTGATTTTTGCGGTGGCGATCGAGGTGAAGGATCTGACGGCCTGGACAATTTTTTACTTGGTGGCTGCGCTCTATGGCGGAGTGGTATTGAGGCAACTGAGTTCGCGGGCGTGGTTGCACGAAACGGGGATTACCTGGCGCGGAATCGGCAGGCAGGGAGAGATGCGGTGGCGAGACCTCGAGCGCATGTATTTCGGTTCCTATGAAATTCACGCGCACTACATTCCATTGGGCACGTTTCATCGCCTGAAGCTGGTAAGCACGCTGGGGCAAAAGGTCTCGCTGGGCGAGCGCATTGGCGGGGCAGACAGCCTGGGAAGGGAAATTGCGAAGTTCACCTTGAAGCCGCTGCTGGAAAAAGCGCTGCAAAGCTTCGAAAATGGACAAGAAGTGGAGTTCGGAAAGATTATCGTGAGCCGGAACAAAGGTGTGACGGTCCGAACATGGTATGACGACAAGAGAATTGCGTGGCAGGAAATTGAGAGCTACGCGTGCAATGATGCCTACTTCAAGATTCACCGATTCAAGAAACATTTTGCGGTGAGCATATCGTCGGAGAAAATTGCCAACGCGCATGTTCTCCATGCGCTGCTGGATGGAGTCATGCGTCAGGTTTGGCAACGCGGACCGTCGTCAGGAGAAAGACGCTAGGCAATCTAAGGATCAGGGAGTCGGCGGAATTTCTTTCGAGTCTAGTCGAATTCCTTCATGGTCTTGGCCATATTGCGAAGGCGGTCGTCCATCAAGGCGAACACCGT
>Ga0137418_10000342_pt1 | contig 40709 bp, 33 predicted proteins | sample CZODoug3_1_2_16f_FD_122242 | JGI IMG/M metagenome (GOLD analysis project Ga0137418, IMG submission 122242) | Vadose zone soil fungal communities from Angelo Coast Range Reserve, California, USA - CZODoug3_1_2_16fungal (Hybrid Assembly) | ecosystem: Environmental > Terrestrial > Soil > Vadose...
CACACAGCGCCGGGACGGCGCCGCACAGCAGGAGCAGGCGCGGCGGCGGCGTCATCGAACGGAAATCTCGACGCGCCGGTTGCGCGGCTCCCTGGTTTCGTCGGGCGTCGGTACCAGGAGGTCGGCCTCGCCGTGCGACGTCGCGTCGACGATCGATCCCTCGAGCCCCGCATCGAGCAGGAGCCTGCGGACCAGGGTCGCGCGCCTCAGTCCGAGGCCGACGTTCGACGCGGCGGTTCCGGTCGTATCGGTGTGTCCGATCACTTCGACGTCGGGGAATGGGTAGTCCTTCACCGCCTGCAGGACCTGCGGAACGAGCGCGCGGCTCTCCGCCGTCAGTTCGTCCGACTCGAACTGGAAGTACAGCGTGAACTGGCGCGCGCGGCGCGGCATCGTGGACAGCGCGCTGCCAAAGAGCGCCTGCACGTCGGCCTCGCTGAGAGGCGCCACCGCGCCCGGGGCGCCGTTGCCGACCACGCTGGTCGAGGCACGCGCCGACTGGAGCTCCGCCATGCCGGAGGGGGTGGAGACGAACGCCCGTCCGACGGTGCCATCGTCGGCATCCGGCAACAGCGCGACGAGCGTCCCGGCCTGCCGCTGCGGCGCCGGCTGCACGCGCGCGTGACTGCACGCGCCCAGCAGGCCAGCGCATGCCGTCGTCACCAGGAGCGTTACCAGGAGCACGATGAGGCGCGGCTCGCGAGTCATTTCGCGTCCACACGGAGCACGAGCGTCGTGCCGCGGACACCGACAATCGCGTTCGGCGTTTCGAGCTTGACCGCGTCGGGCGAGAGTTTGGCGATTCGCCCCGACACGTACGCGATCAGGCCGCGGACGACCTCGAGCACGAGGCCGCCGCGCTTCTCGGCGGGCGCGTAGACGAACTGATCGAGGCGTGCCTCGCTGTCGGGCCCGAGCGAGACGCGCGTGTCGTCGTTGAGGGTGATGCCCACCCGGCCGTTGGCTCCGGTCCTCAACGTGTCCGCCTCGAACAGGGCTTGACCGGCGGTGGCGGGCGTGACGACATTGGCCCGGACGACGAAGACCGGGCCCGAGACGACCTTGATGCGTCCCGCAGCCCCCGGCTCGGCGGCCGACGCGACCAGCGGGACGATGACGACGACGAGTGCCCCGGCGATCCAACGCAGAGAAAGCAACACGTACCCCCTTTGATACTGACGACGGTCAGCCGGGGGTGACTGCCGTACCGGGTTCCTGGCTGGAGCGGCCAGCCTCGTCAGCGGTTCGCCTTCAGCTCCGCGTACACCTGGCGGACGAATCGCTCGCCCGTGGTGCCAACCTCCTGCATCTTCGCGTCGAGGTCCGCGGTGACCTTGGCTGCCACGACCTCGTCTTCGCTCTTCCCCTGCTCGATCTGCCGCGCCACGCGGTCGCGGACCGCCAGCGCCATGTCGCGATGCGCGACGACCGCGTTGCGATCGACGGTCGGGCCATGGCCCGGGATGATCTTCGTGTTCGGCCCCGCGTGCCCGATGACGACGCCCAGCCCGTCGATCAGACCCTGCAGCGACCCGCCGTTGGCGCGATCCACGTTGGGATACTGAATCGACCGGTAGAAGTCGCCGGTCATGATGACGTCGAGGCCGGGGAAGACCACCAGCGTGTCGCCGTCGGTGTGGGCTCGCGGGATGGCAATCATCTGGATGTCCTCGCCGTTCATCCGCATCGTCAGCAGGTCGCGATAGGTCACCCTCGGCAGACCGGCCGCCGGCATCGGCACGCCCGGGGTCCCGTTGGCGTTCGGATTCGGGTGCGCGAGCCGGTACCGCAGCTCCTCGCGCGAGATGATGGTCGCGCCCAGCTTGCCGAAATTCTCGTCGCCGCCGGTGTGATCACCGTGCACGTGGGTGTTGACGACGAACTTGATCGGCTGCGGCGTGAGGCGCTTGATGGCCGCCGCGATCTTGTCGCTCAGCGGCGCGAACTGCGTGTCCACCATGAACACGCCGTCGGGCCCGAACAGCACCCCGATGGTCCCTCCCTGGCCGTCGAGCGTGTAGAACTTGTCGGTCACCCTGTTGGCCTTGATTTCGACCTTGCTGAAATCCGGCGCGCCCTGCGCCTGCGCGAGCGCGGCGCACAGCACCATCGCCCCGAACGGGACAACGACTCGTGCAAATCTCATGACGTGCGACCTCCTCGAAACCAGTTTGGGGTGCGCGGAGGTTACCTCAGGAGCGACGAGCGCTTCAATCGCCGTTTGTGTTCGACCGCGTTCAGCGGCGGGCCACAACAGGCCGTGGGCGCTCCCCGCATCTGGTGAGCAGACGCGTGGTGTCGCGCGGCAAGCAGCGGTCGGCGTTCGGGTTCCGGCAACGGAGGCCGACGAGGACGTGTCGCCGGCAAAGGAAGTACCCAGTTGACACGGCACGCCATCGACCGCACGATCACCCTGCCGAAAACGGATTCTGGCGATTGTCGTATTGACGGATTTACGAACCCCTCCATTTCGTAGATTCGTGAATTGGCCTCGCGAAAGGACCAGACGAATGCGCAACAGGATGCTCGCCGTCGCCGCGATTGCCCTGATTGGGCTGTGCGGGACGCTGACCCACGCTCAAGGGGCGGGACAACGGGGTGCCGGAGGCGCTGCGCCAGCGGTCCCGAAGCTGGCCACCGACAAGACGATGTTCTGGCCGGCCGCGGACATCGAGGCGCGATGGAAGGACAACGAGCGGCTCAAGCGAAACAACTCGCGGCTGTTCGACGGGCCGACCAATATCTCCGCGAACGTCCGCATCGTCGCGGGCGAGGATCCGCCGCTCGTGCACGAGACGACGGCCGACCTGTGGATCGTCACCGCGGGAACGGCGGTCGCCCGGACCGACGGCAAGCTGGTCGACAGCGGCGGCAAGAGCTCGATCACCGGCGCCATGGAGCGTACCGTGCACCCCGGCGACGTCCTGTTCGTGCCGCCCGGCGTGCCGCACCACTTCACGCAGATGAACGGGTTCAGGGCGTGGCTCATGCGCTTCGACACGCTGGGGCTGGTGCGCACGACGCCGGCGCCAGCCGCGCCGGCGCGCGCCGGCGGCGCCGCGCCTGCCGCAGGCCGTGCCGGACGCGAAGGACGAGGAGGACAGGCTGCCGCTCCGCCCGTGCCGAAACTTGCCACCGACAAGACGATGTTCTGGACGGCGGCCGACATCGATGCGCGCTGGAAGGAAGACGAAGCGCTGAAGCGGATCAACTCGCGCATCTTCGACGGTCCCGCGAACATCAGCGCGAACGTCCGGATTGTCCTTCCGGGCGACGAGCCGCAGACACACGAGGGGACGGCCGATCTCTGGCTCGTCACCGCGGGTGAAGCGGTCGCGAGAACGGACGGGCAGATCGTCGACGCCAACGGCGCGAAGACGATTCGCAACGGCATGTCGCGACCCGTCCACGCCGGCGATCTGCTGTACGTGCCGCCGGGCGTGCCGCACCACTTCACCGACATGAAAGGCTTCCGCGCGTGGCTGATCCGCTACGACGTGGAAGGGTGGAGGCAGAGCATTCAGCCTCAGCCCGCGGGCGGACGCGGAGCGCAGTAGCAGTAGTGGCGGGTCCAAAAGGACCCGCCCTACCTCCCTAGTTCGTGCCTCTTCCGACAATCTGCGTGAATTGCTGCCCCGTTCCCGGCACGCCATGGATGGGCACATGCTGAACGACGTCCAGCTTCAGGCGCTGGATGTTCTGCTGCAGGCTTCTCATGTTGTCGTTGAGAGCCGGAGCCGGCGCGCCCGGGGCCGCCGGGCTATACAGATCGGCGTTCACCAGGATCTTTTCCTTCGGGAAGTAGACGAGCAGCATGCCTCCGTGGTGATTAAGTCCCTGCGTCGGGAGAAGGTCGATCGTCCGCACCCCGTCGCTGATCACGTACTTCTGGTTCACCGTTTCAATCGGAAGCGGTCGCCTGCCTCCCGAGAAATACGGATAGTACGTGGAGAACCGATCGGGCATCATCGTCCGCGCCCCCGGGCTGAACAGCACGTTCTCGAGAAAGTCGCGATTCGCCTGGTGGCTGACGATGGTGGCGCCCTGCGCGAGGTACGTGCGGAGCCCGCCCGAATGATCGAAGTGGTGATGGGTGTTCACGACGTAGCGGATCGGCTTGTTGGGAATGAGTCTGCCAACCTCCGCAATCACCGCGAGCGAGCGTTCCTCGTTGAGCGGCGCCTCGATCACCGTGACAAAGTCACGGAAGTCGACGGCGAGGCTGTTATGCGTGCCGCCGGCGATGAGCCACACACCGTCCGCCAGCTTCTGCGACTCCGCACGCACCGGCGGCGCCGTTGCGCTTTGCACCTCCGCCGGCACCGGCATCGCCGGGACAGTGACGTTCGGCTGGACGTTGCTGAGCGTGATCTCCATTGAGTTGTGCGCCGCCATCAACCGCGGATCCCCCTGGTGGATGTGCAGCACCGTCGGATACTTCACACCGCCGAAATCCTTGTAGTTGAGGTAGCGCAGCTCGTACAGCATGTCGCCGTAGACGGGGTTCGGCACCCACGTGTGGACCAGCGCGAGCAGATTCTGATCGTCGAACGTCCCCACGACCCTGTACTTGCCCATCAGCGTGAACGAGACCAGCGTCTGCTTTCCATTCGGTGTCACCGCGCCCGTCGGGCTCCCCAGCGTCAGAGAGATCGCCGTCGGATTTGTCGCGGCCATTGCCGCGCGAAGGAATCCGTGCGGTGTCAGCGCGATGTCGAGGCGCCGGAACTCCGCCATCGTGACCCCCGCGAGATACTGGCCCGGCTGGGGCACGGGCTTCCCGTCCTGCATGTTCCAGGCGTAGTTGCCGCTGGTGATGAAGATCTGCTGCTGCTCACCCTGAAGCGGCGTGCCGCCGCCCCCGCGCGGCGGATTGGTTCCCTGCCTGCGGGTGAACTCCTCGCGCGAGGTTCCGGCGTCGTAGTCGATCGTGCGCACGTAGCGCGTCACCTCGAATCGCGGCCAGTCCTCCTCCTGTGTAAAGCTCTGGCCCACGGCGGCATTCCAGCCGGTTCCGGTCATCTGAATCGATTTCGGATTTCCCATGGCTCTGGACGCGGCCTGCAAAATCGCCCTGGCGTCCTGGGCGGACGCCGGTCCGGCCGTCATCACCGTCATCACGATCGCGGCCAGCGCTGCGACGAGAACATCTAGCTTTCGCACCATACAGCCTCCTTCAGGCCCGTCTGCCGCACTAAGTAATCGGTAGGGATCAGGGATCACTTCGTTGTGTTGCTGGCCTTCTGACCGATCGCGGCCCGCAGGTCCGCCATCGTCGTCAGCCTGGGTCCATGGAGCGCGGCGATCTGCCGCACGTCCAGCTTCAGCCGCTGGATGTTCTCGTACAGGTTCACCGTGAACGGGTTCGGCGTCGCCGGCAGCGGCGCGTCCGCGGCGGTCGGCGTGAACGCGTCGGCCTCCACGAGGATCTTCTCGCGCGGCAGGTAGACCATCACGAACGCGTCGTTGTGGCCGCTCCCCTGAATCGGGTGAATCTCGATCGGGCGGCGCCCGTCGGTCACGACATGGTCGCTCGAGAATGTCTCGAACATCGGGGTCTTCTTCGACCGCTCCAGCCGATCGGGGGTCAGGGTGTGTGGGGCGGCCCACGCCTTCTCGTAGTACGCCTTGTTCATCTCGTGCGTGACGATCGTCGCGCCTTCGTCCACGTACGTGCGCAGCCCGCCCGAATGATCGAAATGCGCGTGCGTGTTGATGAGGTACTTGATCGGCTTGTTCGGGATGAGCTCCTTCGCCTTCGCGATGACCGCCACCGACCGCGCCTCCTCCTGCGGTCCCTCGATGACGACGATGTGATCGGTCTGGTCGATCGCCAGGCTGTGATGCGAGCCACCCTTCAGGTAGTACACGCCGTCGGCCAGCTTCTCGCTCGTGACCGTCACCGGCGGCACCGTCGCGTTCCGGGCCTGTTCCGGCGCGGTGAGATCGACGGTTCCGTTCTTCGTCACCGACGACACTGTGAGGTCGAGCACGGGATAGCCGCCCTGCTGCCGGACGATGTGCGCCGGGAACTGGGTGCCGTTGAAGTCGCGATAGTCGGAGAACGTCGTCTCGACGAGCATGTCCCCGAGCACCGGGTTGTCGATCCAGGTCTGGACCTTCTCGACCTGGTTCCGCGCGTTGATGGTGCCGGCGAACTTGTTCTTGCCGGCCGTGAACGTCACCTCGGAGCCGCCGCCCGTTTCCTGTGACGTCGCGTTGTTCGCCGCCGCCGCCTTCAGGAATCCCTGCGGCGTGGACCAGACCTCCATCGTCCGCTCTTCCACGGCTGCGGGCTGCGGCTGCGGCGCCGGTGCTCCGCCCCCGGCGGCCGCCACGTTCCAGGCCGCGGCGCCGCTGATGTACTGATCGACCTTCTGGTCAACCGGCGCGGGCCGCGCTCGGCCGGGTTCCACCACCTGCTTGCGCGTCATCTGGATGCGCGCCGCCGGCGTGTCGTAGTTGATCGACGCGGTGTACGCGCTGACGTCGAACGCCGGCCATGCCAGCGTCGGGTTCGGCGCCTGTCCGAACTGGTACCACTTGCCCGTCCCCGAGTACTCGATGGTCCTGGTGTCGGCGGCCCCGAGCGCGTCCGCCGACGCCTGCAGCGTTCCTGCCTTCGCCCCGCAAGCCACTGTCGTAGCCACCGCGGTGAGCACGGCGGCCAGAGCTATCCATGTGCGCATGACGTTCCTCGCTTCACTGAAAACGTGGTTGACGTTGTCCGCAGATGAACGAACCGCGGGTATTACGCCTGGACGTCCTCGTCAGCGCTGGTGGGATAGCGGAGCCATTGTAGGTCCGAACGGGCCGCCGCCGATCACTTGACGGTGATCGTGCGGTTGCCAAGGGCGCTACTCTACACAAGCAAAGTGAACTCAATGCACACCTGGTGGCGAAAAATAATTCGCTGTGCAACGCCGCCGCGCCGATCGCGGTGTAGTCATGGGAGTACACTGCGCGCGGCAGGAGGCCGTTCATGAGTGCGCGCACGTTGCCGTCGATCGCCGTCGTGATGTCGGTACTCGCGTTGACGCAGGCGTCCGCGCAGACACCCGGCGGTCCCGGAATCGCGCGCACCAGGGAAGGGCGTCCGGATTTCACCGGCATCTGGCAGGTGATGAACACGGCGGCGTGGGACATCCAGGATCATCAGGCCCAGAAGGGCGTGCCCGCGGGCATAGGGGTTGTGGATGGCGGCGAGATACCCTACCAGCCGTTGGCACTGACGAAGAAGCGCCAGAACTTCGAGCAGCGCGCCACCGCCGACCCGGAGTCGAAGTGCTACCTCCCGGGTGTACCGCGCCTGATGTACATGCCGTTCCCGTTTCAGATCTTCCAGCGCGCGGACATGGTGACGATGCTCTTCGAGTACGTCCACGCGACACGCTTTGTGTACACGAACGGCACGCCGCATCCGGGCGGCCACATCGACTGGTGGATGGGCGATTCGCGCGGACGCTGGGAGGGGGACACGCTCGTCGTCGACGTCGTCGACTTCAACGAGGAAACCTGGTTCGACCGCGCCGGCAACTTCCACAGCGACGAGCTGCACCTGGTCGAACGGTTCACGCCGATCGACGCGGATCACATCACGTACGAGGTGACCGTGGAGGATCCGAAAGTGTTCACCCGCCCGTGGCGCATGAGCATGATCCTGTACCGTCACCGGGAGCCGAACATTCAGCTCCTCGAATACGAATGCTACGCGTTCGATAACGAATTTCGCGCGACCCCGCCGAAGTAAGCGAGGACGCATGGGGCTGGTCCGGGAGCGTATCGAGCGGGAAGTCGGTTCCTGGGAGGGCGTCACGGTGTCGCCGCATCGCTTCGGCGGCATCGAGTTCCGCGTCGGCCGGCGGGAGCTCGGCCACCTGCACGGCGATCGCCTGGCCGACCTGCCGTTCCCCGTGCCGATCCGCCGCGAGCTCGTCGAGGACGGCCGCGCCGAGCCGCATCACATCCTGCCGCGGTCGGGATGGGTCAGCCTGTGGATTCGCCGCGACGCCGATGCCGACGCGGCGATCGAGTTGTTCCGGTTGAATTACGAGCGGCCGTGGCTCCTGGCCTCACCGGGCGCCAGGGCGGCGGAAACTTAGATCGCACTTACACGCGCGGCGCGACGCCCGTCGCGCTCACGCGCACGTTCGCTTGACAGCACTCCCGCGACAGGTATAAGACCCCCACACACCTCACGTCGGTCACCCTGGGCCCCCGCATCAGTCGTAGCGTCATTCGAGGAGGCGACATGGGCGCAGTGCGTATCTTCGCCGCCGTCATTCTCGCGATCGCCGCGGCGGGCGTCGCGGACCGGCCGGCCAATCCGCAGACTCCCGCATCCCCCAACGGACGGAGCGTCGCCGAAGCCGCCCTGCCGCGCGACGTTCATCCCGACACGCGCAACCGCCTGCCGCCAATCGAGCCCGGGCGATTGAACGCGCAGATGAACAAGGCGTACGCCGACGCGGTGGCGGCCTCGCCGGGCGGCAGCCCGCGGGGGATGGCCGCCATTCGGTTCCATCGTTCGGGCGTCGACGTCCGGTGGGATGCGCGCATCGGCCGCCGGCTGTCGGAGCTGGCGATCATGACGATGGCGCGCGAGTACGACCAGCCGTACGAGTGGTCGCTCCACGAGATGGAAGCCCTGTCCGTCGGACTCGAGCCGCAGATCGCGGACGTGGTCCGCAACCGCCGGCCGCTCACCGGTCTCGGTGAAAAGGAGGCGGCGATCGTGCAGCTCGGGCGCGAGATCGGCAAACACAGGGTCACGCCCGAGACGTACGCGCGCGCGCTGAAGCTGTTCGGCGAGACCGACCTGGTCGACACCGCCGACCTGATGGCGAACTACGCGGGCACGGCCGTGAGCCTCACCGCGGCGAACCAGTGGATGCCGCCGCAGATGAAGCAGTTCCTCCCGCTGCCGTTCACGATGCCGGACGACATCCTTCCGGATTCGCGGAGCCGCATCCCCGTGAGCAATCCCAACGCGCGCCCGCAGCAGGGCAACGCGGGCGGCGAAGGGGCGAACGGCGGTCTGTATCGCCGCACGCTTGCGCCGCCGCCGACAGGGCCGGGTTCGATGGGCCGGTTCGCGGCCGGCTTGAGGTCGCTCGAAGCCAGCCAGGGGAAGGCGCTCGTCGCGCTGGCCGCGCTCGTCACCTCGCGGCTCAACGACCAGCAGTACGACTGGACGCTCACCGAGGCGGCCGCGCTCAAGGACGGCTTACCGGCCGCGACGATCGACGCCGTCCGTCGCAACGCACCGACGAGCGGCCTGTCCGACAAGGAAGCGATCCTGATTCAGTTCGGCCGCGAGCTGATCGGCCGCCACAACGTCGGCGCCGACACCTACGCGCGCGCCAGGGCGGCGTTCGGCCAGCAGGACCTGTCCGACTTCGTCGTGAACGTCATGGCGCCGCACGCGCGCGAGGACGTGCTCCTCACCGTGTTCGATCAGCAGTTGCCGCCCGGGCAGAAACCCCTGTTGCCGTGACCCGTCGAGGAGGAGTGATGCCACGAGCCCTGTTCGGCGTCCGTGTGTCGGTCGTCCTCGTGTCTGCGATGCTCGTCGCCAGCGTCGCCGCCGCGCAGTTGTCTCCCGCGGGCATCGCCGGCGCGGCGCGCGACGCGTCGGGCGCGGTGCTGCCCGGCGTGACGGTGGAGGCCGCAAGCCCTGCCCTCATCGAGAAGGTGCGCGCCGCCGTGACCGACGACCAGGGCCGGTTCAACATCGTCGATCTGCGGCCGGGCATCTACACCGTCACGTTCACGCTGCCCGGGTTCAGCGTGTTCAAGCGTGACCGGATCGAGCTGTCGTCCGGCTTCACGGCGACGATCAACGCCGAGATGCGCGTGGGGTCGCTGGAGGAAACGATCACCGTGACCGCGGCCTCGCCGCTGGTCGATACCGCCAACGTGCGGCAGCAAACGGTGATGACCGCGGAGGCGCTGAAGCTCCTGCCGACGGGGCAGGCAAGCGTCGTCGGACTCGCGGCGTTGACGCCGGGCCTGGTCGCGCCGCCGGATGTCGGCGGCACGCAGGGCACCTTCTACGGCCAGTCGGGCAATTCCATCGGCTTTCACGGCAAGGTCGGCAACGCGCGGGTGCAGTACGACGGCATGCGCATCCAGAACATGTCGAGCGGCGGCTCGCCGGGCTACGCCTACAACTCCGAAACGGTCGAAGAGATGTCCGTGGAGACCGGCGGCATGTCGGCGGAGAGCTCGTCCACCGGCGTGTCGATGAATCTCGTCCCGAAGGAAGGGAGCAACACGGTCAGGCTCTCGACCCTCGCCCGGTACACCAACGGCCGCTTCCAGAGCGGAAACCTCACCGACGAGCTGCGCGCGCGCGGCGTGAGCTCCGAGCAGCAGGTGAACTTCCTCTACGACTACGGCGTGTCGGTCGGCGGGCCGCTGAAGAAGGACAAGCTCTGGTTCTTCGCGTCGGTGCGGAGATGGGGCTCGGAGAACCAGGTGCCCGGCGTCTTCTACAACCAGACGCAGGGCACGATGTTTTATACGCCGGATCGATCGCGTCCGTCGGTGCAGTCCGAATGGAACCGGTCGAACGCCGTGCGACTGACGTGGCAGCTCTCGCCGAAGAACAAGCTGAACATCTTCTCGGACATCACGCACAACTGCGTCTGCATCCGGCTGTCGAACAGCGCGCCGGAATCGGTGGCGCTCTGGCACAACTTCCCGGAAGGCATCGTCCAGGCCTCCTGGACCTCGGCGCGCACGAACAAGCTGCTGCTCGAGGCGGGCGCCGCCGCGGTCATCCACAGCTGGCCGAACTACCTGCAGCCCGAGGTGAGCCCCGACGACATCGCGATCACCGACACCGGCCTCGGCTTCAGCTACAACGCGCCGACCGTCTACGGCGGGCACCGGTGGGGCAACCGCTTTCCGGTACGCGGCTCGCTCGCCTACGTGACCGGATCGCACGCGTTCAAGTTCGGCATGAACAACGAGTCGGCCATCAAGGACGAGGGGAGCACCAGCTCGGGACGCGACTTCGTCTCGTACACGTTCAACAACGGCGTGCCGACGCGGGTGACGCAGTATGCCTATCCGTATCCAACCAGCGCGCCGGAGCGCGTCAAGCTCGGGACACGCGTCGACGCGCCGTTCCGGACGGTCGTGCACGCCACGTGGGACCTGGGACTCTACGCCCAGGACCAGTGGACGGTCAGGCGTCTCGCCCTGAACTACGGGATCCGGTACGACTACTACGACGTGAACATCCCGGCGATCAGCCTCGGCGCCGGCCGCTTCGTCGGGCCGCGGGAGCTCCCCGCGCTGGCGCACGCGCCGGGATGGAGGGACTGGAGTCCGCGGCTCGGCGTGTCGTACGACCTGTTCGGCACGGGGCGGACGGCGCTGAAGCTGTCGATCGGGCGATACCTGGAGATGAGCTCCGGGACCTTCAGCTCCAACATCGCGCCGGTCACGACGTCGGTGACGTCGGCGAACCGGTCGTGGACCGACGCGAACCGCGATTACGTGCCGAACTGCGACCTGGTCAACTTCGCCGCCAACGGCGAATGCGGCGCGATCGACAACCAGAACTTCGGGAAGAGCAACCCGCTCGCGACCCGGTACGCCGACGACGTCGTGCTGAGAGGGCGGGCGTACACGTGGGACATCAACACGGAGCTGCAGCATCAGCTCCTGCCGAGCGTGTCGGTCACCGCCGGCTACTATCACAACTGGGACGGCAACTACCGCGTCACCGACAACGTGGCGGTCGGCGACTCCGACTACAGCCAGTACTGCATCACGGCGCCGTCGGACCCGAGGCTGCCGCGCGGCGGCGGCTATCCGATCTGCGGGCTGTACGACATCAGCCAGGAGAAGTTCGGCCAGGTCTCGAGCCTGGTGACGCAGGCGTCGAACTTCGGGAGATACACGCGGACGGCGGACTTCCTCGGCGCGAGCCTCAACACGCGGTTCGGTCCCGGCATCCGGCTCGCCGGCGGCATCGACAGCGGGCGAACGGTGAACGATGTCTGTTTCAACGTCGACAGTCCGGGTGCCGTGGCGGCCAGCCTGCCGGGCGCGTCGGCGACACCCGTTCCGCACACGCAGACGACCATCGACGGCCGGCGCACCTGCCGCGCCGTGACACCCTTCGGCGCCAACACGCAGCTGAAACTGAACGGGAGCTACCCGCTGCCGATGGACTTCCTGGTGAGCGCGACGCTCCAGAACCTGCCGGGGCCGGCGTACCTGGCGACCTACGCGGTGCCGACCGCGCAGGTCCTTCCGTCGCTCGGACGGAACCTGTCCGGCGGCACGCGCACGGTGAACGTGCCGCTCATCCTGCCGCAGACGGAATACGAGGCGCGCCGCACGCAGCTCGACGTGCGCATCGGCAAGATCGTGCGCGTGGGCAGGACGCGCGTGCAGGCCAACCTCGATATCTTCAACGCGCTGAACGCCAGCTCGGTGCTGGAGGTGAACAACACGTTCGGCGGGCAGTGGCGGCAGCCATCGCGGATCCTCGATCCGCGGATGGCGCAGGTCAGCGTTCGCTTCGAGTTCTGAAATTCAGGCGGACCTGAAGGTCCGCCTCTACGAACTGACGGTAGGTAGGGCGGGTCCTTTCGGACCCGCCGGAGGATCTGCTCGCCCACGGCATGCGGCCGATGGTGGGGCAGCCCGGTGTCTACGCCGACGTGCAGGTGCTCGCCGCGCCGGTTGTCGCGCTCGGTGAGGCCGGCATCGTGCCGCCGGGACCCGGTGTCGTCGAGGGGAACGCCATTCCGTACAAGCCGGACGCGGCTGCGAAGAAGAAGGAGAACGCCGAGCACTGGCTCGACCGCGACCCGGAGCTGCGCTGCTACAAGCCCGGCATTCCGCGCGCGATGTACATGCCGCAGCCGTTCCAGATCACGCACGGCACCGACAAGATCCAGATGCTGTTCCAGTACGCGCAGGCGAGCCGCACCATTCACATGGACCAGGTCAACCCGCCTCCTGCCGACACCTGGATGGGGCATTCAGTCGGTCACTGGGAAGGCGACACCCTGGTCGTCAACTCGGACAACTTCAACGATCGCACGTGGCTCTCGCGTGCGGGCGACTTCCACAGCGACGCCATGAAGCTGGTCGAGCGGCTCACGCCGATTACCGCCGACGCGCTGCGGTACGAAGTGACGGTGGAGGACGCGAACGTCTTCACCCGCCCCTGGACGATGAAGATGGTGCTGTATCGTCTGCTCGAGGACAACGCGCAGTTGATGGACTTCAAATGCGTGGAGCTGGTGGAAGAGACGTTCCTCGGCCACCTCCGGAAGAATCAGCTCGTGAAGCGATGGGACGGCGACACGATGACCGTCGACATCACGCGCAGAATCCCACCGGTCGACAAGCTGTACGAACGGTAGGAGCTCGACTAAATCCCAAATCCCAAATCCCAAAAACCAAATCCCAAATCCCAAAAATCCCAACTCCAACTTGGGATTTGGAACTTGGGATTTGGGATTTGGGATTTGACCTCGTTTTCCTTCGTCAGTTCGTCGCCGCGGTGCCGACGAACCGCGCGAAATCCGCCCACGGGTACGTGCGGCCGCCGTGGATCGGCGCGATCGTCTGCACGTCGAGCTTCAGCCGCTGCACGTTGTTGAAGAACGTGCGCGCCGCTGGCGCGACCATCGTCGGCAGCGCCGCGCCCTGCGCCGGCGGCGTGAAGAGATCCGCCTCGACGACGATCTTCTCCTTCGGCATGTACGCCATCAGCATTCCCTGCGCGTGCGCGAGCCCCTGGACGTTGTAGATCTCCATCACCTTCGTGCCGTCCGTGAGCACGTACTTCTGCCCGACTTTCTCGAACGTGTAGCCTTCGGCGACCTCCTCGGGCGGCGCCAGGGCGAGCCGATCCGGCTTCAGCATCCACGGCTTCACGGTCAGGACCTCGGCGTAGTACGAGTGATTGTTCTCCTGCAGGACGATGGTCACGCCCTCCTGCGCGACGTAGGCGCGGACGCCGCCGAGGTGATCCCAGTGATGGTGCGTGCTCACGAGGTAGCGGATCGGCTTGTTGGGGATCAGCTTCTTGACCTCCGCGATCACCGCCAGCGATCGATTCTCGTCGAGCGGCGCCTCGATCACGGTGACGAAGTTGCTGAACTCCACCGCCATGCTCGCGTGCGTGCCGCCGCCGACGTACCAGAAGCCGTCAGCGACCTTCGTCGACTCGACGCGGACGGGCGGAATCGCCGTCGTGCGCGCCGCGTCGGGAACCGCGGAGGCGGCGTTCGCCGGATTCACCTGGACGTTCGCGATGGTGAGCCCGAACGAGTTGTGCCCGCCGCTGACGTTCACTCCCTCACCTTCGAGGTCGTCGTCGAGGTCGTGGTGCTGGTGGAACGTCGTGGGGAACATCAGGCCGTTGCCGAAGTCCTTGTAGTTGGTGAGCACGAGCTCGTAGTACAGGTCACCGACGACCGGATTCGGGAAGTACGTCTGAATCCGTTCGACGAGGTTTCGGTCGTTGATGCCGCACTGCACGCGATACTTGGTGAGCGCCATGAACACGATGGCCCGGATGCGCCCCTTGCCCTGCTCGTTGCGGGTGATGACCATGGGGTTCGCGCCGGGCATGAGCGCCGCCTTCAGGCAGCCGTGCGGCGTCAGCCAGATCTCGAGCTGGCGCTGCTCGGCATCGGCGGGCGCGGGAACGACCGTGTTGCCGTTCATGTTCCACGCGAAGTTGCCGTTGACCATCTGAACCGTCCGCTGATCCCCGACGAGCGGGTTGGTGATGGTCGGCGCGTTGCCGCCGCCGGCGGGCCCGCCCTGGCCGGTGCCCTGCCGCAGCGTGTAATCAAGCCGCGAGGATTTCGCGTCGTAGTCGATCGTCCGCGTGTAGCTGACGATCTGGTTAGCGGGCCAGTCGCTCGACGGCGCATAGTTCTGGCCGAAGGCGGCGACATAACCGGTGGTTCCCGAATAGGTGATCGCCTTCAGGTTCTCGGCGCCCATCGCGCGCAGTGACGTCTGAATGAGCGCCCGGGCATCCGGCTCCGCTTCCTGCGCGACGACGTGCAGGCGGACCGCAGCCACCAGGAGTCCCACCAGGAGAATCCACAATCGTCCTCTCATATCGCCTCCTTATTGCGCTGCTTACCTTACAGCCACCCGGGGCTCCCGGGCGCACAAAAACGACCAAAGAGCGCTGGACATGGAAACCTCGCCTGGAGCATGCTGGCGCGCGAACCGGGAGGGCGTCCGCCGTGAAAATGCTGACTGGCGTTCTGGTTGCGATGGTCGGCCTCTGCGCCGCGGGTGACACGTTCGCGCAGAACACGTCACCGGGCGGGTGGCTGACGCCGCAGTGGGACAAGCCGCCGATCACCGCCGCGAACAGGAAGCCGGCGCCGCGGCGCAGCCTGGCGGGCATGTGGGGACCGGCCGACGGACCCGGAGCGGGAACGCAGGCGCAGGGCGTGCCGGCGAAACCGAACAACGGCAAACCGGAGAACCAGCTGCCGTACACGCCGTACGGCCTGGAGCTGTACCGGTCGCACAAGGCGCTCGAGGGATTCGACGCGGTGCTCCCGTCCGAGGACAACGATCCGAGGAACCGCTGCGAGCCGCTGGGGATGCCGCGCGAGAACCATTACAACGTCCGGCTGACGCAGATCTTCCAGGACGACTACAAGGTCGCGATCCTCTATCACTACGACAATCGCTGGCGCACCATCTGGACCGACGGCCGCGAGCTGCCCAAGGTGGTCGAGGGGGGCGTCGACATCGGCGGCGAGCTCCGCGAGCGCCGATTTTTCGGCTACTCGGTCGGCCGGTGGGTGGATGATTACACCTTCGAGGTGCAGACGGTGGGCACGATGCCCGACGATCGCGTGTGGCTCGACTCGACGGGCCGTCCGATCAGCGAGCAGGTCCGCGTGACCGAGACGTTCCGGCGCGTGGACTACGACACGCTGATGTGGTCGGAGACGATCGAAGACCCGAAGGTGTATACGCGCCCGTTCGAGACGATGCGACTCCCGATGCGGCTGCACGACCCGCGGACCGACATCATGGAGTATTACTGCTCGCCGTCCGAGCAGGAGAACTACAACAAGCTGTTCGGCAATGGCGCGAGCGGCAAGGGGGCACCATGAAGCGTGCGTTCGTCATCGCGTCGATTGCGGCCGTCGTCCTGGCGATTCCGCTGCGCGTCGCCGCGCACCACGGCAGCGCCGCGTTCGACACGGGGAAGCGCGTGACGCTGAAGGGCACGGTCGTGATGTGGGTGTATTCCAACCCGCACTGCCTGCTGAGCCTCGACGTCACCGGCGAGGACGGCCAGGTGGTGCGGTGGATCGCCGAGGGGCAGGCGCCGAACGTGATCTTCCCGGTCGGCTACCGGAAGGATTCGTTCAAGGGCGGCGACCAGGTGAGCATCACCGTGGAGCCGGTGAAGAACGGGCGCCCGCTCGGACGCATCCTGCAGGTGGTGCTGGCCGACGGCACCAAGCTGGGCGCTGCGTCATCGCCACCGACCAACACGTCCGCGCCTCCGTCGCAGTAGCCGCGTCAGCGCGGGATCTCCGGGCGCAGCCCTGGCCGACTACCGGGCAGGGTTGTACTCCACGCGGGTCGGCGGCGGATAGGCGTTCGAGTAAATCGAGTTGTACCGAACCCTTCCGCCGTTCTTGTCGATGAACCCGACGGACTGTTGAAAGAGCGCGGGCGACGGCGACGTCGCGGTCACCGTGGCCTCGAAGATGTAGAGACGGTTCTCGTGCATCAGCATCTGCGCGAACGTGCGGGTCTTGTCGGGATTGGTGAGCTGTATGCGGCGAGCCTCGATGCGGTCCGTGTTCCCGTACGCGAAGTAGGTGACCTTCGGGTCTTTCTTGAGGAAATTCCACGTCGCGTAGTCCACGGCTCCCCGGAGCTCGGCGACGTACGGGTTGTTGCACTGGTCGGGGTACAAGGTGCAGCCCTTTACGCGATCGGCGTGGATCTGCTGCACGCCCGAGTAATCGACCACCGTGACCGAGTAGCGGTTCCCGCCGCTCTCCACCGCATGGAGGTGCCCCGGTATGTCGAGGTTGTATTCCGTGTGCCAGGTGATGTCGCGCACGGTCGGCTGCGCGGGGAAATTGATCGTGAAGAGGTCCGTTTTGCTGACGTACTCGATCCACTCCTGCGCGACCAACGGTCCCGCCAGGACGAGGATTAACGCTGGAACGAGTGGAATCAGGCGCATTGGGCGTAACCTCCTGTCGCCGTTGAACCGGCTGCCACAGCGAGCGGATGTTACACCTGTTGGCGGGTCGCCGCCGCCCGATTTGTTTCAGCACCAGCCTCGTCCGGAACGTCGCCGTCGTTGTGTCCGCGCCGTATGTGTCGCAAGGTCATCACTGTCGCCGAAGGCCGAAATTCCAGAACGAGATCGGATCCCTGACGGTGAAGGTGTGATTCTCCGACGTATAGCCGGCCTTCGACGCGCGCACGGTGAGCGTGCCGTAGAGACCGGTGAACGAATAACGGCCGCCGGCGTCGGTCACCGCCGTCTGTCCCGCGCCTGTCCCTGAGACGATCTCCACGATCGCGCCTTCGAGCGGCGTCAGGGCGGAGGTACTGTCGAAGACCGTTCCCTCGAGGCGTGCATTCGCCGGCGTCAACCGGATCTCCAGTTGCCGATCGACGCAGAGCAGCGTCGTGACCAGCTCGTCGAAGAACCCCGGCAGCGTCGCGCGGACCGTCACGTCCGCGGCCGCCAGCTGCTCCAGCCGGTATCGGCCCAGGCTGTCGCTGATCGTGGCGCGTCCGGCATCCGGCCCGGTCGTGATTTCGACGCGAACGCCGGCTATCCGTGCGCCGTTTTCCGTGCGCCGCTCCCGGACCTCGCCCGAAAGCGTCAGCGTGGCCGTTCGGCGAAGATCGAAGTTCTGCGTGAGCGGCCCGTCGACGATGTCGGTGGCTGGCACGGTCACGGTCAACTCCAACGTTCCGTACCCGTCCTTTGACACGCGCACACGGAACGCGCCCCATGACACCGCCGCGATGGCGTACTGCAATCCCGATCGATCCGTGAGACTCGACTTCCCGGCATCGGGCCCGTCCAGGATCTGCACGAGCGCGGAATTGAGTGGCGCGCCGAGGCACGGCGCAGCCTCGCGCGCGATTCCCGTCAGCGTCACGTGGTTGCGGTCCATCACGAGGTCGCGTGTCGTGTCGGCCGACACGAGCACGTCGGTGGTTCGCGCGTTGTACCCGACCTTGCGCAGGCGCAGCACGTATTCCTGGGCGATCAGACCCGTGAGCGTGTAGAACCCGCCGCCGTCCGTCGTGGAGCTGGCGACGACGCGGCCGCCGTGCATCGCCTCGATGTCGGCGCCGGCGACGGTTTCGTTGAGCGGCGTGGCCCTGACGGCACCCGAGAGGGTGTAGGTCTGCGAAGCGGGGCCGGGCGGAGCGGGGCCGGGCGGAGAAGGAGCTGCAGGGGCGACGACGGTTAGCGCCATGCTTCCGGCCACTCCCTGGTATGTGGCGGAAATCACCGCAGACCCGCTCGCGAGCGGTGTGACGAGTCCCGCCGCAGAGACGCTCGCCACCGTCGAGTCCGAAGAGCGCCATCCTGCCTGTGACGTGACGTCCTGCGTGCTGCCATCGGAGAAGCCGGCGACGGCAGAGAGTTGGTACTGCGTCCCCGTCGCGGCAGCGGTGACGGTCAGCGAGCGCGGTACGGGACTCGGTCTTGCCGGCTCGTTGCAGGCCGCGACAAGGGCTGCGACGACAAGCAGGACATACCGGCTGCGCTCGATGTCAGGCTGGCGCACGAGGACCGCCGGTGCTGCGAAGCCTGTACCAATGCGGGCGCGCCGGGAGGACGGCGGTCGAGCGCGTCGGTGGCGCAACGGCGTCACGGCGCCGCATCGGTGTTGTTGCGCCGGCGCCACACCGGGGCTCGCCCCGGGTGTATGCTACCCGCCGATTTCCAGCTCAAAGGGGTGCTTGCGATGATCACCACGCGCGTTGTCGTCGTTGCCCTCTGCACGCTTCTCGCCGCACAGCTGTCGCCGTCCGTCAGCGCCCAGCGCGCGCCGGCGGCGATGCAGCCAATCGTTGGAACCTGGCAGCTGTCAGGGTTGGAGCGTGGTTCCTCCGCTCAATCGCTGGCGCGCGTGCCGAACCCGGTCGGCATGCTGATCCAGTCGGGCAACGGCTACGTCATCGAGATCGTGTCGCAGGCCGCGCGTCCCGCGACGCTGAACGCCTCGGAACAGTTCACAACGTACCAGGCGTTCTGGGGCACGACGACGGTCGAGGGAGCGACGGCGTCGTATCACGTCGACGGCCATCTCGATCCCGGCCGCATGGGGCAGCGGTTCACGCGATCGTTCGAACGCAAGGGGACGCAGCTGGTGCTCGCCGACACGGCCGCCGGCGGCGGGGCGGTCACGAGGGCCACGTGGGAGCGGATCCCGGAGCTCGAAGCGCTGCCCGACTGGCAGGAGCCCGTTGTCGGATTCTGGCAGTGGACCGGCGCCGGCCTCCTCAACGCCGCGGGCACGAACCTCCGGCCCGCCTACCGCGACCCGAGCGTCATCGTCTACACGCCGACGGGCCACATGGCGGTGCTCTACCTGGGACCGCCTGGCCGCAAGCCGTTCGCCGGGTCGACACCCACGCCGGACGAAGCGCGTGCCGCGTGGCAGGGCTCGGTCTCGTATTACGGCACCTACATCGTGCAGCCGAAGACCCGCACGATGTTCCACTATCAGCTGGGCGCCGCGAACCCGACGGCCGTCGGCGGGTCGTTCATGCGCAACTTCGAGATCAAGGAGCCGCAGGTTACGCTCATCTTTCCGCCAGCGACGCTGGACGGCCAGCAGGTGCGCAACACGCTCACGTTGACGCGGCTCGCCGGCGTCAGGGACATGTGGCCGGACTTCAGGCGCTAGGCCGTCGCGAACGAGGAGAACGTATGACGTACAGATCTATAGGTGTCGTGCTCGCGTCCCTGGCGCTGCTGGCGCCGGCGTTGCGCGCGCAATCGACGGAACAGCAGATCGTCGCCGATGCGGCGGCCGCGATGGGCGGGCGCGACCGCATCCTCGCGGTCAAGACGCTCGTCGTGCAGGGCGGCGGCCACGACTTGAACGTCGGCCAGTCGCTGCGCTACGACGAGCTCGGGCTGCAGTCCGACGCGTGGCAGATTCGCGACTACAAGCGGACCTACGACCTCGCCAACACGCGTGGGCGCTTCGAGGTGGTCCGCGCGTCGCAGTACCCGTATTACCAGGGCGTCGGCGGCGAGCGCGTCGTCCAGGGGCTCGACGGCGACGTCGCGTTCAACGTCGCGCCCAACGGCGGCGCCACGCGCGTGTTCGGCGGCCAGGCTGCCGGGCGCCGGGTGGAGTACCTCCGCCATCCGCTGACGCTCGTCCGCGCGGCGCTCGGTCCGTCCGCGAAGCTGGCGAACGGGCGCACGCAGGGCGCCGAACGCCTCGTGGACATCACGAGCGGCGGCGTCACGCTCACGCTCGGCATCAACAGCAGCACGAAGCTGCCGTCGCGCATCATCCAGATGACCGACAGCCCGACGATGGGGGACACGGCGGTCGAGACGCTGTTCGGAGAGTACGCGGCGGCCGGCGGGCTGCAGCTGCCGGCACGCATCACGACCCGCACCGACCGCTGGCCCAGCGCCGACGTCCGCATCCTGGCGCAGAGCGTCGATGCCGGCAACCTCGCCGCGCCCGCCAACGTCCGGTCAGCGACACAGCCGGCACCACCGGCGCCGCCGATGACGACCGCGCGCGAAATCGCGAAGGGCCTGTGGTACGTCGAGGGGACGACGCACAAGAGCCTGCTGGCGGAGTTCTCGGATCACATGCTGCTCGTCGAGGCGCCGAACGACGAGCGCGTGCGCGCCGTGCTGGCGAAGGCGAAGGAGCTGCGGCCGAACAAGCCGGTGACGACGCTGCTCGTCACCCATCACCACGGCGACCACACGGGCGGCGTGCGCCTGGCCGTGGCCAACGGCATCACGGAGATCGTCACGCACCGGAGCAACGTCGCCTACGTCAACGACGTGCTCTCCCGACCGCACACGATCAACCCCGACGACCTCGCGAAGAAGGGGAACGTCAAGCTGCCGAAGATCACCGCGATCGACGACACCGGCGTGTTGCGCGACTCGATGATGACGGTGAACATGTACCACATACGTGACAACTCGCACGCCGACTCGATGCTGATGCTGTACTTCCCCGGCGGGAAGATCCTGACGCAGCCCGATATCTACATGCCGAACGACGCGCGGAACGTCATCGAAGGGGAGCCGCTGGGGCATGCGCCGTGGCTGCAGAACCTGGCGGGCAACATCAACCTGCGGAAGCTCGACGTCGAGTACCACGCGCCGATTCACGGCGACTACGTCACGAACCGGCAGTTCCTCGACTCGCTGATCTTCATGACGCAGTTCGTGCCCGGCGGGAAGGCCACGAATTAGCTGGCAAATTCAAAGCGTGCTCAACAGCGTGTAGCCGTACTCCTGCGCGCGATTCACCGCGACGACCCCTGCCGCGACCATGTGGCTGTTCGGGATCGTGTTCGCGACGAGCTCCTTGTAGACGGCATCCCCATTCCCGCCAGCCTGCGCCGCGATCCCACCCGCGAAAAAGTGGGTCGCCATGTCGCACACCGCGAAGCGCGTGCCGCGCCTGACGACCGAGTCGATCGTGGTCCCCAGGTTCGGGAGCGCCATGCCGTACTCGGCCGAGTTCAACAGGTTCGTCGACGGCGCCTGCCTGGTCTTCGGATCGGTGAACTCCACCATCATGCCCAGGACCTTTCCGTACTTCGCCCAGATCGCGTCGTTGAACGCAAACGGCGTCGCGAAGTGCCGGAGGCACGCCACCACGACGATGTCGTTTTCCGGAAGCGAGTAGCCGGATTTGTTGGCCACGTACAGGTTGTTGGCGTAGAGCATCGCCTCGCCGGCACCGCGCGCCGTGGAAGCGTCGATGAAGACGCGATGTTTGCCCGCGATTGCGTCGAGCCATGCATCCTGCTGATGACGCGCGGGTTGGAATCGTGTCGCGGGCGTCTGGGCGCCGGCGGGTCGCGGCCCGAGTGTGAAAGCGGCGACAGCCGCGCCGAGCGCGGACACGATCGACCGGCGGGCCTGCATTTCGTGTGTCATCTGAACCTCCCTGCGGGGGCAGCGGTCATGCCTGGATCGCCGTCAGTTTATTCCCGCCCGACCGGCCCGCACGCCTTCTTGAAATTGTCGAGTTCGAAAGGCGGCGCGAAGAGGGCGAGCCGTTCAAGGCGGGTCTTCACGAACGTCGCGTCCTGGCACAGCAGGGCCGGCATCGGTGCGTCGGTCATCGACGATGGCGCGCCGAGGTAGAGCAGCGCATTGAACTGGTCTTCCATCCGCATCGTCTTCCACGCTTCACGGGGCAGCGGGATGAGCTGACCGTCGCGTACCGCGAACCTGGTCCCGTCACCCAGTCCACGGTTATACCTCCCGAAATCCGCAGCCCCCAGCGCCGTGCCCTGCATGATTGCGAGGCTCGGCACACGCCACGACGCGACCACCTCGGGTAATTCCGCGTTTCTGTCCAGCAGCGTCCAGACGTTGAAGACGCGAGCGCCTGCGTCTCGCTCGAGCAGGCTGACGATGGTCTGCGCCTGCCACGTAGACATGTCGTAGTTGCTGACGATCTGCCGACGCTGCAGGTGGCCTTGCCCGTACACCACAAGCGCGCGGCGACCACGGTCGAGCACCTGGCGTCGAATGAGATCGGCGGGATAGGTGTCTCGAAGCTCGATCCAGCGACGATGATCCTCACGGGACCTGACGTTGTCCCAGTCAATTGGCGGATCGCCGGCAATCAGGCGCAGCTGTCTGTCGCTGGCGAGCGAGGCGTTGACGGCGCGCACTGCGCGCAACGTCTCGTCCACCTGCGCGCCGGTGCCCGGCACGGTGTGGTCTTCCCAGGCCTTTCGCAGCGCGTCTCTCGCGACATCGTCGCCGCGGACGAATCGATCGATCGCGTCCTGGTAGCGGGCGCTCAATGTTTCGATGACGATATCGTTGACGGCGGCGGGGAAGCGTGCATCGCGGATGAGCGACAAGAGAAATGCCTGCGACTGCACGTTTCCGTGCGGATCCGAGATCGCGACGATCTCGTGCGTTCGAGAGGCATCGAGAATCGCGGCGAACGGATCGACGGGCGCCGGGGGAACCGGAGCCGAACTCTGCGCCACCACCGTGGCGCTCGCGACCAGCACGATAGCCGGAAGGATGTGCGCCCGCGACAACCCCATGTCATACCCCCGCTTTTCCAGGGCCGCCCGTCTCCCCCGACGACAGCGACTGCTGCCGCAGCGCGGCGGAGCCCAGCAGGCCTCCCATCCCCATCGATTCGACCGCGCTGCTCGGCACGATCATCATGGCGCCTTTCTCTTTCAGCCCTTCGTAGAGCATGTTCATCGCGCGCAGGTGGAGCGCGGTGGGATTGTTCTGGTACATCTTCGCCGCCTCCTGGAACGAGTGCGCGATTTCCTTCTCCGCCTCGCCGAGGATGATCCGCGCCTGCTTTTCGCGCGCGGCCTGCGCCTCCCTCGACATCGCATCCTGCAGCGCGCCCGGTATGACGACGTCGCGCATCTCGACCGACGACACGGTGACGCCCCACGGGTTCGAGCGCTGATCGATCAGCAGCTGCAGCTCCGCCTCGATGCGCTCGCGCCCGCGCAGCAGATCGGTCAGCGTCGTCCGGCCGATGATGTCGCGGAGCGCGGTCTGTGCGGCCCAGCTCACCGCCTGCGCGTAATCCTGCACCTCCAGCGCCGCCTTCTCGACATCGTGCACCAGCCAGAAGAGGACGGCATCGACGTTGACGGGAACGGTGTCGGACGTGAGCGTCTGCTCGGCCGCGAAGCTCGTCGTGATGGTGCGCTGATCGATGCGGGACGAGATGTTGTCGATGAACGGCACGATCCAGAACAGGCCGGGACCACGCAGCCCGACGAAGCGCCCGAGCCGCAGGACGACCGCGCGCTCCCACTGCCGCGCCACGCGCGGCGCCTGCATGACCACGAACCCGAGGATGGTCATGACCACCAGCGGGACCAGGCTTCCCGACGCCCGGGCCGCCGCCGCGCCGGCGACGAGACACCCGAGCAGCAGCGCCACGGCGACGACGTTGGTCGGCGCCGAGGGCGCGGCCGACGGGTACAGCTGGCGAGTGAGCGCAATGGGATCCATCTACGTTCCTCCTTTTCGATGTGCGCGCAGTCCCGCGATGACATCGTCCACGGTGAGGCCGTGGGCGGCGGCATCGGAGAGGACCCGGGTGACGAATACGCGGACGCGGCGCTCGTGCTCGCGCGGCGGGTGCGCCTGCGCGGGCGAGGCCGCGATGAACGAGCCCACGCCGCGCTTGGTCTCGATGACGCCGGAGCGTTCGAGCTCGGCGTAGACCCGCGCCACGGTGTTGGCGTTCACCTGGAGATCGACCGCCATTTGACGGACGGTCGGGAGCTGGTCGCCGGGACGGAGCCGGCCGGTGGCAATGGCGGCGCGCACGCCGCGCTCGAGCTGCGCGTAGATCGGCGTCGAGTCGCGCGGGTCGACGGTGAGCACCCCAGCCACTTGCACGCTTGTACTAGTTCAATAGTACAAAGTCAAGCCCTGACCTGATCGCGCGCCGGCTGATCCGCCAGGTTCGCCGCGCGATCAACGGCGGCGGCCACGGCGGCGGCCGCGGCGCCGCGAGCGGCGCCGCTCGCGGCGATCTTCGACATCACCCAGCGTCCGTTCACGCTGGTGCTGGCCGCAGTGTTCGGCCTCACCCCGAGCGCGCTGATCAGCCGCCTGCAGAGCGAGGCCGAGAAGTACAAGTCGGATCTGAAGAGCAGCGAAGCGCCCGCGGCACACTGAGAAAATTCAGGTTCTCGGCGCTTCCTTAGAACCCGTACTTCACGCCAAATTGCATGATCCTCTGCGCGCCGGCGTTGGTCGTGATGCGGCCGAACTGCGACTGCGCGAGGTTGGTCGCCGGGTTGCCCCAGTTGAAGCGGTTCGTCAGGTTGAACGACTCGAGGCGCAGCTCGACGTTCCGCGTACCGCCAAGCCCGATGAGCCGCGAGAACGCCATGTCGATCGTCCAGAAGCCCGGCCCCTCCACCGCGCGATATTCCAGGTTCCCGAACGTGCCGGGCGGCGGTGAGCCGAACGCCGCGCGATTCAGGTAGCTGTTCAGCGTCTTCGCGCCGTAGACGTCGTCCGACACCTGGTTCGGCCGCTGCTGCAGCTGGCCGTTCAGCGCGTTGTCGGCCCCGGTCGTGATGTTGAGCCACTGGCCCGAACGCGCGGTGTAAATGCCACTCACGCGCCAGTTCGACGCGGCGATCCGCAGCGCCTTGTTGCCGAACTCCGGCGTCTGAAAGCCGGCGGTGATGTTCGCCAGGTGGGTGCGGTCCTGATCGCAGTGCCCCTTGTCCATGTCCGGGTTGTCGGGGTTGGTGTACCCGCTGGCGATCTGCGGGAAGCTGCCGGGCGTCGCGGTCCCTTCGCAGGTCGAGTACGTGTAGTTGCCGCTCAGGCTCAGGACGGACGATCGGCGCGTGCCCGTGAACCGCAGCCCGCTGTACTTCTGCCAGCCGACGTCGTTGTGCTCGTCGACGAAGCCGAGCAGCGCGCCCTGCCCTGGATTTTCCAGCGTGAGCTTCCGGCGCTGGTTCAGGTTCGCGTTCGTGCTGCAGACCGGATACGCGACGCCGTTGATCGTGCACGCCCCGAGACCCATGAACACGCCCGGGTTCAGCGCTTCCTCCGCCCAGAGGTGATCCGAGTAGCGCCCGAGGTAGTTCACGGTCGCCGACCAGTTCGTCCCGAGCTGCTTCTCCAGCGTGACGTTCCACGACTGCACGCGCGGCGGGTTGATGTTCGGATCCATGACGCCGAACGCGCCGAACGCGGGATAGACGGTGTTCCTGTTCGTGGCGATCGGATGGGGGTTGCCGCCGACGACGGAGTAGGGATCGTCGAAGACCGTCGTGGTGATGAGCGACCGGTTCCCCCAGGGCGGCGCGGACGCGTTGATGTTCATGTAGTCGCCGCTCGGGAAGTCGTACGTCAGGCCGTACGAGGTGCGGAACGCGAGGCGCCCGTTACCCGTCACGTCCCACGCGAGCCCGAGGCGTGGAGACACGTCGAGCCACTTGACGTTGTAGGCGCTCTTGCCGTCGGGGAACCCCGCATCGCCGGGATAGAGCAGCCCCGCCGGCGCGTTGACGAACTCCTGGCTCTTGACGCCCTTCACGAAGTTGTCGTGATTGAAGATGTTCGCGCCGCCGTAGAGCATCTGCTGGCCGAGGTACGGCTCCCACCGTGCGCCGTAGTTGAACGTGACGCGGTCGCCAAGACGCCACGCGTCCTGCGCGTAGAGCCCGATGTAGTTCATGTCCATGATCAGCAGGTTCGGCACGCCGTGTTCGAGGCTCCCGACCGCGCCGACCATCAGGTCCGAGAGGCCGCGGCCCGTGATCGTGCCGTTGAACATCCAGCTGCCGCCCGAGCGCGCGTGCGAGGTCTGCGACGACTTCCAGTAGGCGACACTCGCGCCGAAGCCGAACTGGTGGCGTCCTTTGATCAGCGTCAGGTCATCGGCAGCCTGATACGAATTGGTCCAGAACACGCCGGTCGTGGACGTCGCGGCGGAGATGTTGAAGCCACCGGTCACGGCGAAAACCGTCTCGTCCTCGTGATAGCTGTAGAAGTTCTTCACGCCGAGATCGACCGGGTCGAAGAACGGCGGGCTGCCCCGGTGGATTGACGTGCGGTTGAACGCGACGCGCACCGCGTTCACGAAATTGGCGCCGAGCACCGTTGTCTCGCCGAGCGTCAGCGACTGCGCGAGGTTGTCGAGACCCGCGCCCGGCTGCGCCGTCGTGCCGGCAAGCGTCAGGATGTTGTTCGTCTGGCCAAAGGCCGCTGGCGCATGATCGAACGTCGCCATATAGCGGCCGAACAGCGCGTGCTTCTGGCTCAGTTGATAGTCGATGCGGCCGACCCCCTGTCCCTGCTTGCGGTCCGCGGGCTGCTCGTACGTCACCTGACCGCACTGCTGATCGTCGGCCTTCGGCAGGTACGACACGAGCTTGAGCGCGGCCGGGCTGAAGAGCGCCGGATTGACCTGGTTGTTCACGTACGGCGCACGCAGCTGGATCGCGGTGCCCCCGTTGCACGCGGCCGACGCGAACGCCGTGAAGTCGCCCCGCAGCATGGCCTCGGTCGGCACGAACGCGATGTTGCCCGACGGAATCTGGTGGACGTTGGTCCCCTGGTAGCCGCCGAAGAAGAACAGCCGGTCATGCACGATCGGGCCGCCCACAGTCCCGCCCCACTGGTTGCGCGACAGCCCGTCATCCACCTTCTTGCCGTTGACGACGCGCGCGAAGGGATCTGTCGCGTTGAAGCGCCGATCGCGGTTGAACTCGAACAGGTTGCCCGAGAAGCGGTTCGCGCCGGACTTCGTGATCGCGTTGACGGATGCGCCCGAGTGCATGCCGTTCTGCGCCGTCAGCCCTGTCGTCGCCACGCGGAATTCCTGGAGCGCGTCGGGAAACGGCAGCGGCAGGTTCGCGTTGTTCTGCGAGTCGTTGTGCATCGCGCCGTCGAGCAGGTACGCCACGCCGAACGGCAGGCCGCCCGCGACCGCCACGTTCACGCCGCCCGCGAAGCTGCGGCTGTTCGGGCTGCCCGTGTTGACGGATGCGCCCGCGAGTACCAGCAGGCTCGTCACGTCGCGTCCCTGCAGCGGGAGCTCCACGATGCGCTGGCTCTCGACGACTTCGCTGACGCCGGCGCTCTTCACGTCGACCAGTGGCGCCTCCGCCTGAACCGTGATGGTCTCCTGCAGGTCTCCCAATGCAAGGGAGACGTTGATGGACGGCGTCGCCGCGACCTGGAGCACGATGCCCGTCTGGACGTACGTGCGGAACCCCTGCAGCGCCACTTCGAGCCTGTACGGGCCCGGCGAAAGATTCGAGATCAGGTAGGAGCCGTCGGCGTCGGTGACGACGGTGCGGACCGCGCCGGTCTCGGCCTGGGTGACGGTGACCGTTGCCCCGGGTAATACCGCGTTGCTGGTGTCGGTGATCTTGCCACTCAGCTGCGCGGTGGAAATCTGGCCGAATGCGGGAATCGCCAGAGCGAGAAGTACAAGCGTGCCGCCGAAAACCTTCCGGACGAATGGGTTCATCGTGGCGGGTAATATAGACCAGCTTCCACGGACCCTGGTGTAGAGTCTCGGCAAGCGGGGAGGAGTGCCGAAGTATGCAAGCCCGATTCGTCACAGTACTAATAGGTGTCATGGCCAGCGTCGGCGTGGCGACGGTGGGCGCCCATCATTCGTGGAACACGGTCTTCAGCGAAGACAAGCCGCTCGTCCTTCGGGGCACGATCTCGAAAGTCGAACTGGTCAACCCGCACTCGTGGATCTGGATCGACGTCAAGGGCTCTGACGGCACCCTCCAGAAGTGGGGTATCGAGGGCGGACCACCGAACGGCCTCATTCGCAACGGCATCACCAAGGATTCGCTCAAGATTGGCGAAGAGCTCGTCGTCCACGGCTACGGCGCGCGCGACGAGACGACGTTCCAGGCCGCCGGCGTGAAATACGAGAAGGCCGATGGCCAGGAGTTCTGGCTCGCCAACGAAGGCGCCGAAGCAACGGCCAAGGCTCGCGGCAATTTGAAGTGAAGGGCGCGTCCATTTCGGCGCTCGTCCTGGCGGCGGCCCTCGTCGTCGCGTTTCCGCGTGCGGGCGAAGGGCAGGCGTACAGGGCCCCGCGTACCGCGAGCGGTCAGCCGGACCTGAACGGATTCTGGCAGGCGCTCAACACCGCCAACTGGGATCTCGATGCTCACGAAGCGGCAGCCGGCCCCGTGCTGCAGCTCGGTGCGGCGTATGCCGTTCCACCAGGGCCCGGCGTGCTCGTCGACGGCCCGATTCCGTACAAGCCCGACGCGCTGGCGATGAAGAAGAAGTACGCCGCCAACGCCTTGCGCGAGGACTCGGAGGTGAAGTGTTACCTGCCGGGCGTGCCGCGCATGATGTACATGCCGTATCCCGTGCAGGTCGTGCAGTCGGCGTCGACGATCGTGATGATGTCGGAGTTCGCGACGGCGATCAGGACGATCTACGTGAACGGCACCACCCCGCCGCCCGCGGACACGTGGATGGGGTGGTCGAACGGCCGGTGGGACGGCGAGACGCTGGTGATCGATTCGAAGGGGTTCCTCGGGAGCACGGTCGGCGCGCTCGACGAGGAGGGCGCGGTCCACGTCAGGTTCCTGGACCGCGCGGGCAACTATCACACCGACGGGCTCCACGTCGTCGAGCGGATCCGCCGCACCGGGCCGGATCACCTGTCGTACCAGGCGACGATCGAGGACCCGAACGTCTACACGCGTCCGTGGACGATCAGCATGCCGCTCTATCGCCGCGTCGAGCCGAACATGCGGCTCGGCGAGTTCAGGTGCGAGGAGTTCGTGGGTGATCTGGTGTTCGGTAAGTACCAAAAGAAGTAGGGATCGAACAATGCGCAATCTGATGGTCGCAGCGATCGTCGCGCTTGTCGTGGCAGGCGTGGCAGCGCAAGGGCCGCCGGCGGCGAAGGGGACGTACAAGGCGCCGCGCACCGCCGACGGACAGCCCGATTTCCAGGGCTACTGGACGAACCTCACCTACACGCCGTACGAGCGGCCGAAGGAGCTCGCGAACAAGCCGTTCTACACCGAGAAGGAAGCGATCGACGCGTTCAACACGGCGGTCGCCGAGTCGCAGAACCAGGTCGTCCACTACGTGAACTCCGATTACGGCGCGACGCCGGTGCAGACGGGCGCGAAGCCGAACCTGCGGACGTCGCTCGTCATCGATCCGCCCGACGGACGGATTCCGCCGCTCATCCCCGAGGCGCAGAAGCGCGAGGCGGCGCGCGCCGCGGCCGAGCGCGGCGGTCCGCTCGCGCGCACGTGGCGCGACGACCGCGGCACCGTCTGGTGCGTGTTCCACGATCGCGTGGTGCCGGCCGTCGTGGCGCCCTACGGCAGCAACTTCCACATCGTGCAGTCGAAGGACTACGTCGTCTTGACGTACGAGTGGAACAGCGAGCATCGCGTGATTCCGCTCGACGGGCGTCCGCACGGCACGGTGCCGACCTACATCGGCGACTCGCGCGGCCGCTGGGACGGCGACACGCTGGTCGTCGAGACGACCAACTTCACGCCGAAGCGCACGTTCCTCGGCTCGCCGGGGATGCCGGGCGCGGTCTCGATGACGCGGTCATTCACGCTCGAGGAGCGCTTCACGCGCACGGGAGACGACACGATCGTCCACACGTACACGGTCGAAGACCCGGCGACGTGGGCGAGGCCGTGGACGGTGGAGATGCCGATGCATCGCATCAAGGGGCCGATGCTCGAGTACGCGTGCAACGAGAACAACGTGGACGCGTTCACGACGCTCAGGAATGCTCGCGCCCAGGAAGCGGGCAAGCTGCCTCCGCCGGATCGGGTCAGGAACGTCGACGATCCGAAGGCCACGGTCATCCAGCGCGAACAGAAGAGCGACGGCGCAAAGAAGTGACGTTCGCGGCGGCTGTCTCCATCGGGGTCGTCGCGCTCGGCGTGTCGGGGCAGGCCCCTCGACCTGGCTCGGGGCAGGCGCGCACCGCGAAGGACGGCGTCTACACTGCGGCGCAGGCCGCGCGCGGCTCGGCCATCTTCCAGACGCGCTGCGCGGTCTGTCATGGCGACAGGCTCGAGGGATTGGCGGGCCCGCCGCTCGTGGGCGATGTCTTCCTCGGGCCGCGTGACAAGCAGCCGGTCTCGGATCTCTTCGACAAGATCCACAACACCATGCCGGCCGATGCGCCGGGGACGCTCGAGCCGCCGCAGGTCGCGGATCTCGTTGCCTTCATTCTGCAGGCGAACATGTTTCCCGCCGGTGGCGCGGAGCTCGGCGCCGCTGACGCGATGCTGAAGCAGATCGCGCTCGTCGCGGCCAATCCGGCTCCCGCGACGGCAGCGGCGGGGACGGCGACGGCATTCCCGGTGACCGGCACGCTGAACCAGGTGATGCGCGGCATCCTCTTCCCGAGCTCGAACGTCCTGTTCGACGTGCAGACGAAGGACCCCGGCGCGGGATCGAAGGGTGGCGTCGCGCGCGCCGATGCGTCCACGACCTCGTCCCGCTACGGCGATGTCTACGCTCCGTGGATGGTCGTCGATGCGGCGGCGATCTCGATCGCCGAGATCGGCCCGGTGCTGATGCAGCCGGGGCGCCGGTGCGAGAACGGCAAGCCGGTGCCCGTCGATCGCGCCGACTGGCAGGAGTACGTCCAGGGTGTGGTGGACGCGGGCCGCGCGGCGTACCGCGCATCGCAGACGCGGAACCAGGAAGCGGTGAGCGACGCGACGAACGTGATCTCCGACGCCTGCGCGAACTGCCACCGCGTCTATCGCGACGTCCCGAGCGCCGCTCAGCGCTGCACTCCGCCCCGCTGACCGCCAATCCGACTCAACGTACCCAGCTTCTGCGCAGGTCGCCGATCGCCATATAATCCGCGTCGGTTTCTCCCCAATATCAGACCTGTCCCAGGGGGCGTGGACATGCGGCGGGCCCCGGCCGGCGGTGCGCCGGGCGCCGTCCTGATGTATTGTTACCCCCATTACGAAGGAGGGGGCGTGTATAAGACCGTTGCTTTAATGACCTTCGCGTGCTGGGCGTTGTTGACTGCGGGCATCATCGGCCAGGGCTCCGCGTCCGCGCCTGCCCGTCCCTCGCTGGACTACGAGTACTTCAAGACCAAGGTCCAGCCGATCTTCCTGAAGAAGCGCCCGGGGCACGCCCGCTGTGTCGCGTGTCACGGCCAGGGTACGCCGCTTCGCCTGCAGCCGCTCGACCCGGGTGCGACGAGCTGGACCGACGAAGAATCGCGGAAGAATTTCGATGTGGTTCGCCGCGTGGTGGTGCCGGGCAGCCTGCGGAGCAAGCTGCTCATCCATCCGCTTGCCGAGGACGCGGGCGGCGACTTCTATCACAACGGGGGCAAGCACTTCGCCTCGCAGAACGATCCCGAGTGGCAGACGCTCCGGAACTGGGTGATGGGACAGACGAGCGGCACCAACTGAAAGGCTGACGATCATGACGAATAGACAGGTGATTCTCCGCTGTGTCGCGGTAACCGCCGCGATCTTCTTGTGCACGATGGGCCTCACCGCTCAGGACCACGGCGGCAGGAAGGTTCGGATCCTCCAGACCAACAGCGCCGGCGACAACGTCCACGTCATCGATCCCGCGACCAACAAGGTCGTCGGGGTGATCGAGGGCATCGAGGTCAATCACGGCGTTGGTGGCTCGCCGGACGGCACCCGCATCTACATCAGCGACGAGGCGGAGAGCACGCTCGACGCCGTCGATGCGAAGACGCTGAAGGTCATCAAGAAGGTCAAGTTGAGCGGCCATCCGAACAACATGGCCGTCGGCAAGGACGGCCGGCGCGTCTATGTCGGGATCGCCGAAGCGCCGGGCGGCGTGGACGTCATCGACACGGCCACCTTGACGCGGGTCAAGACCGTTCCGACGAAAGGCGCCATCCACAACGCGTACGTCACGCCTGACGGCAAGTACGTCGTCGCGGGCTCGATTGCCGGCAAGAGCGTCAACGTGATCGATGCGGCGACCGAAACACCCGCGTGGACGCTCGACGAGGACCTCGGCGTCCGGCCGATGGCGTTCGCCGCCAATCCCGACGGCTCGACGAAGTGGATCTTCGTGCAGATGAGCGGGCTCAACGGGTTTGCGGTGGTGGATTTCGCGACGCACAAGGAAGTCAAGCGGATCAACAACCCGGCCCTGCCGCCGGGCAAGGCGACGGTTCCGGAAGGCTCCGATCCGTCACACGGCATGGCGGTGACCTTCGACCAGAAGACGCTCGTCGTCTGCAGCCGGTTGAACAACTACCTCTACTCGTACTCGCTGCCCGACCTGAAGCTGCTCGGCTCCGCCGAGCTCACGGGAAAAGGCGCCGGCTGGGTGACGCTGACGCCCGACGGCAAGACCGCGTACGTGGCCAACCCGGTGACCAACGACGTGTCCGTCGTCGACGTCAAGACGATGAAGGAAACGACGAAGATTCCGGTCGGCTTCGTGCCGAAGCGGAACACCACGGCCCTTCTTCAGTAGAGGCGGACCTTCAGGTCGGCCCCCACGACGTCAATGCTGACCCGCAAATTGCGAACGCTGCACACAGCGTTCGCAATCCTCCTCGGCGCCTGCCTGCCGTTCGCGTCGGCGTGCTCCCCGCGCGCCGAGACCCAGCAGGCGCCGTCCGCGCGCGTCACCGTCTTCGAGGGCGCGCGTCTCATCGCCGGTGACGGCAGCGCGCCGATCGAGGATTCCGCCTTCATCGTCGAGAACAATCAATTCACCTACGTCGGCCGCCGTGCCGACCTCAAGGCGCCGGAAGGCGCCGCGCGCGTCAACCTCGCCGGCAAGACGGTCATGCCGACGCTGGTGGATCTCCACGGGCACATCGGCTTCCAGAACATCGCCGAAGGCACGATGTCGAAGGAGATGTTCACGCGCGAGAACCTCGTCGACCACCTGGAGCTGCTCGCGTACAACGGCGTCGGCGCGGTGATCGGCGTCGGCGACCTCGTGAGTCGCTCCGACCTGCACGGAGGCCGAACCAACTGGGGCGACGTGCCGCTGCGCGTGCGCGACGAGGTCGTCCCGGGCGCGGCGTTGTTCAGGACCGCCGGGCCGGGCATCGCGTGGCCCGGGTCTGGCGCGCAGGGCCATCCGTCGCGGATGGACGTCTCGTATCCGGTCTCGACCGAGGAGGAAGCGCGCGCCGCCGTTCGCGATTACGCCGCGATGAAGCCGGCGTTCATCAAGATCTGGGTGGACGATCGGGGCGGCACCAAGAAGACGCTCACGCCGCCGCTCTACCGCGCGGTGGCCGACGAGGCGCACAAGTTCAACATCCCGGTCGGCGTCCACAACGTCACGCTCGCGAACGCGAAGGAGCTGATGCGCGCGGGCGTCGAGGGCTGGCTGCACGTTCCCGTCCGCGGCGGCGAAATCGCCGACGCCGAGCTGGTCGCAATCGTCAGGGGCCGGATCGCGCGCAACGATCGGCCGAACATCTGGATGACGCCGTCGCTGATCACCCAGTGGATGAGCACGCAGGGGGGCACCCGGCCCGAGTGGCTCGACGACCCGCTGCTGCGCGCCGCCTACTCACCGGCGGACATCGAGCAGCACTGGGGCGAGCCGCTGAGGAAGATGACGCCGCAGGACGTCGCCAGGGCGCGAAAGTCGTTCGAGTCGGACGCGCGCAGCGCCATGATGCTCAGGGCGGCGGGCGTCACCGTCGTCAATGGCACCGATACCGGGCAGACCCGATTCTGGGTGGGCTACTTCAATCATCTCGACCTCGAGAGCATGGTCGCGATGGGGATGACGCCCTCCGAGGCGATCATCGCCGCGACCCACGATTCCGCGGCTGTTGCGCGCATCGATACCGGGACGATTGCCGCGGGGAAGAGCGCCGATTTCATCGTGCTCGACGCCAATCCCCTCGAGAAGATCGGCAACACCCGGAAGATCAACGAGGTCTACCTCCGCGGCCAGGAAGTCGATCGCACCGCGTTCAAGGCGAAGTGGCAGGCGCGGTGGAAGGCTCCGCAGACACAATAGCTTGCTTGGGAGCCAGGGGGCGGCATCGGTACCAATGATGCAGCGCCTTGTCGATGAGACAGGAGCAGGCTAATGGCTGAGGAAAGAGATCGCGGGCACGTCAACCAGCCCTCGTCCGATGCAGTGAAAGGCGAGAAGGCCGCTGATCCAGTGCGCGCGCCCGTCGCCGACAAGGATGAGATCGCGCCTGAGACAATCGAGACCGACCTGTTGATCGAGGACAGGTTCGAAGCGACTGACAACTGAACACTGGAGGAAGCCGTGGGCGTATCCGCTACGCCCACGGCGCCCTGGCGGCGACCGATCAAAACACGATGCGGAATCCCAGCTGTACCATGCGCGGCTGGTACGCGATGCCGATGTTCTGAATCGGCTTCCCATAGCTCGCGTTGCTTTCCGCGAGGGTGTACGAGCCGTAGTTCGCATGGTTCAACAGGTTGTACACCTCGAGGATGCCGTCGATGCCCCTGCGGCCGCCGAGCCCGAACCGCCGCAGAAGCCGCGCGTCCATGCGATGAATCGGCATGCCGACGAAGGCGTTGCGCGGCACGACGCTGCCATCGGGACGCAGGCGGGGCCGATCGCCGCCGCCGTAGGTCGTCGCGAAGCGCTGGCCCGAACCGTAGAAATACAACCCGCTCACCTGAAAGCCATACCCCGCGTCCCAGATGCCGTTGAACACGGCGCGATGACGCTGGTCCGTCGTCGCCCGCCCATACTCGGCTCCGAGATCCTGCACCAGCGTGAGCGACGGGGCCGGTGACGTGTTCCCGTCGTTGTAGATCGACAGCGTGTACGTGCCCGAGGCCTGCCACCGCCGACTGAGGCGCCTGGTGAACGCCGTTTCCAGCGCGTGGAAATTCGACCATCCCTGAGAGACGTACGCGTTGACGACGCCCCAGTCCGCGTACACGGCGCGGGTCGCGTCCGTCGACACGTAGTTGATCCCGGTTGCAGGGTTGTAGGTCAGATTGATGTTCCGCTGGAACAGCTCGTGGCGGCTGTTGTTCACGACATAGTCCGCCTGCAGTGCCATCGTCGCGCCGAACTGCCGCTGCAGTCCGATCGACGACTGATAGCTGTAGGGAAACTGCAACCCCGGTGTCGCGATCTGGGAGACGCTCTTCCGCAGACCGGGAATCCTCAACGCCTCCTCGTAGGTCGGCTGCGGCCTGCCGTTCCACGGGTTCCCTGCGAAGTCGGCTCGACCGTCGTTGGCCACTTGCGCGTTGGTCTCGCCGCCGCCGTACCGTTCCGTCCATGACGAGACCTGGTCGGAGACATCCGCGAAGTACTTCCCGGTGCCGCCGCGAATCACCGTGCGATCGTTCAGCGTGTAGGCGAAGCCGACCCGCGGTCCGAAACGATTCTTCTCGATCGAACGCCCGGACGGCACCCACGGCAGAATCGCCACCCGCTCGGCGAACTGCCCTTTGCTGATGTCGTAGCGGAGCCCGAGGTTGAGCGTCAGCCGGGACGTGATCGTCCAGTCATCCTGCACCCAGGCCGCGGCGATTTCCTTCGGCGTCTCCTGCTTGTAGCCGGCCGCCGAGATGCCCACCGAGTACGTCCTGAAGAGCGGGGACAGCGGCGCCAGGTTCCAGGTCGACACGTCGAGGATGTTCGGGAACAGCGACTCGAAATTGGCCGGAGGCCTGTTGCTCCCGCCATCGTAGGTCCCCATGCAGTTGGTGCACTGGAAATACGGTCCCCACTGGTGGAGCCATTCGCCGCCGACGTGGGCACTATGGCGTCCGCCGAGGTTGAAATAGGTCCTGTAGTCGTCCCGGAACGAGTACTGGACCTGGCCGTTGCGCTGCGGCGCATTCGTGTGCGCCTGCCCGATCGCAAAGCCGCTGAACGTCATTCGGGGAGCGCCTTTGCCCACGGCCCATGAGGGAAAGGACGCGTTGTTGGGGTGATTCGCGAACAGGGCGGTGGGGAGCGCCTGGAAGAAGAAGTCGTCGTAGCCCACCTTGATCTCGTTGACGGCCCTGTTGCTGAGGACCTGCGTGAGCGAGCCGTAGAGCTCGTTGCTTGGCCGCGCCGTCGACTCGGTCGAGGATGGCGCCTGCGAGGAGCCGCCGGTATACCGCGGATCGAACGGTGTGAAGAGGCGGGACACGTTGCCACGGACCATCAGGCGGACCTGCGGGGAGAACTGGAAATCCACGCGCCCGCCGGCCTTCGGGTCCGTCCGCGTTCCGGTCATGTCCTGGTTGAAGCTCTTGTACGCGGTCGTATAGGTCTGCGTCGACGGCTCGCGCTCGTATTCGTAGCTGGCGAAGAAGTGGATCTTGTCCCTGCGGATCGGACCGCCGAAGGTCGTGCTGAACTGCTGGTTCGAGTAGGGAAGCACCCGGTTCACGATGAAGTCGCGCGCGTTCCAGCGGTCGCTCCGAAAGTAACCGGCGGTGCTGCCGGTGAACGTGTTGGTTCCTGACTTCGTGATCGCGTTGACCTGCACGCCCGCCGAGCGCCCCTGGCTCGCGTCGAACCGGTTGGCGACGAACTCGAACTCGGCGATCGAGTCGCGGCCGTAGTGAGGCTGGCCGAAGCCGGTCGCCGAAATCGTGGACGTCACCTGGTGACCGTCGACGTTCAGCTGGGACGTGCCTACCGAGGCTCTCGGCATCAGGTCGTCGCTGGCCACCGCGTTGATGCGGCTCCCCGCCGCCAGCATCGTCAGGTCGAGCCAGTTCCGGCCGTTGACCGGAAGCTCGGAGAGCTGCCGCGGATCGATGTTGCTCGACTGGCTCGACTGGGTCGTCGTCACGAGCGGCGCCTCGCCGGTGACCGTGACCGACTCCTGCACCGTCGAGGGCGACAGCTGGAGATTCACGACGGCCTGTTGGCCGACCAGCAGCTCCAGCCCGCTGCGCGTCACGACCGCGAAGCCTTGCAGCTGCGCGGTCACGCGATACGCACCGGTGCGCAGGGCAATCTGAAAGGACCCGCGCTCGTCCGTCACCCCCTCGAACGTATTGCCCGACGCGTCGTTGACCGCGGTCACCGTGACCCCGGGCAGCACCCCGCCGGTCGTATCGGTCACCGTTCCGCTGAGCGTCGCGTCTTGTGCGTAGGCGATAACGGGCAGCGCCAGGATCACGATGATTCCGAGCAACCGGCGACATATAACGGCAGCCATGAGCTCCTCCTCGCATGCGAAATGACCGTGGGGTAAGAGGACGTCGACCTGGGGCCGACCTGAAGGTCGGCCCCTACGGGAGTTACATTGGTCGGTTTTACGCGAGCCGAACCGCATCACCGGCGTAGGGGCCGACCTTCAGGTCGGCCCTAAGCGCGGCCTTCACGCGCGTTGGTGTGAATGGGACGGTGCGCAGACGAACGCCCGTCGCATCGAACACGGCGTTGGCGAGCGCGGCGGCGACCGGCGCGGTGGCCGCTTCTCCGGCACCGACCAGTGGCTCGTTCGGACGATCGATCAGGATGACCTCCACCGCCGGCGCCTCGGGGAACCGCAGAATCGGATAGGAGGTCCAGTCGACGCTCGTCACGCGCGAGCGATCGAAGGTGACCTCCTCGTGCAGCGCGCGGCTCAGCGTCTGCACGATGCACCCCTCGACCTGGTTGCGCAGCCCGTCGGGATTGACGATGAGGCCGCAATCGTGGGCGCAGGTCACGCGCCGCACCTGGATCTGGCCGCTCGACGGGTTGACGGCGACCTCCATCGCCATCGCGACGTAGTTCTCCATCTGCTTGTAGCGCATGTAGGCGATGCCGCGGCCCACCAGCAGGTTGCCTGTCCCGAGCGAAGTCGAGGGGCCCTGCTTCGCGCGCGGGTTCGGCGACGTGCGCGTGTCCCATTTGAACGCCGACGCCGTTCGCGTGATGACGTCGATCGCGCGTGGATCGGCGAGCCGCTTCAGGCGGAACTGCACGGCGTCCTCGCCCGCGGCGACCGCGAGCTCGTCGGCGAGGCTTTCGACCGCGAAGACGTTCGCAATCTTTCCCGGCGCGCGCAGGTTCGACAGCTGCAGCGGGGTGTCCTTGATCAGGTGCGCGACGACGCGCACGTTTTCGACGGTGTAGGGCGGATCGCCGTTCTGCGTAATGGCGCCGGAGCCGGTGCCGTGCTCCTGCTGGATGCCGGCGGCGTCGGCCGAGAGCAGCGCGCGCGCACCGGGGGCCGCGTTCGGCACCCACATCTCGGTTTCCCACGAGACGATGCGTCCGCTCGCGTCGAGCGCGGCGCGCACGTCGAGGAGCTGCTGCGGACCTTTCGGATCCCAGCCGAGCTCGTCGTGCCGCATCCACTGCACACGAACCGGCTGGCCGATGGTCTTCGACAGCAGCAGCGCGTCGGCCGCCACGTGGTCGCCGCCGTTGGTGCCGTACGATCCGGAGCCGTCGAGGAAGACGACGCGGAGCTTCTCGGGAGGGATGCCGAAGACCTTCGACAGGTTGCCGCGCAGCCCGTGCGTGCCCTGCGACGCGGACCACACGGTGGCGGTGCCGTCGGCCCGCACGTCGGCAACGGCGCACGACGGGCCAAGCGATGCGTGGCTCTGGAAGGGCCAGAAGTAGGTCGCCGACAGCGTTTTCACCGCGCCGCTTGCCCCGAGCGCAGTCGAGGGGCGCGCGGCGCCCTTCGCGTCCCCCTTGCTGACGATCTCCTGATCGCGCTCGAGCGGCGCGGTCCGCGACAGGCGGTCGAGCCCTTCGTGACCCGGGAGCGACTCGCGCTGATTCCACGTCGCCTCGAGCGCGGTCGCCGCCCGCACGGCCGCCCATTCGTCCTTCGACACCACGGCCAGGAAGTCCTTGACGCGCACGACACGCACGTCGGGGATGCCGCGCAGCGAGCTCTCGTCGACCGACACGAGCGTCGCGCCGATCGAGGGCGGGCGGACGATGCGGCCGTGTAACATGCCGGGCATCGTGAAGTCCTGGACGTAGACGTGGCGGCCGGTGCACTTGGCCGGGACGTCCGGCCGCAGCAGCGGCTTGCCGATGGCCGCGTGCTGTGACGGCGGCGTGAGCGGCGCGTTGCGATCGACCTTGAGCGCGAAGCGGCGGTCGCCGATCAGCGTGCCGATGCCGACCCCTCGACTCCGCGGTTCGCTGACTCCGCTCGGGGCAAGCACCCGGACCTCGCCATCGACGATCGTCAGATCGCCGACCGGGCGATTGAGCTGCGCGGCGCCCATCTGCAGCAGCGCGCGGCGCGCCGTGGCCGCGGCGGCGCGGATCTCGGTGCCGCCGCGCACGAGGCCCGTGCTTCCTCCGGTGCCGCCCTGATCGGGACAGGTCGCCGTGTCGCCTTCGATCACCGACACGCGCGACGGCGACACGCCGAGTTCCTCCGCCGCCATCTGCGCGAACGCGATGCGCACGCCGGTGCCGACGTCCACCTTGCTCGTGTAGAGCGTGACGGACCCGTCGGCGTGAATCGCGAGCAGGCCGTCAACCTCTCCGGCGTCGAGCGGCCGATCGGTCGCCCCGCCAGGTGCGCCCGCCTGCGCCGCCGCGCGCCGCGGGACCACGCCGAATGCGAAGCTCACGACGAGCGCGCCGCCCGCCTTCAGCAGATCGCGACGAGTCAGTTCAATCGTCTGCATGGCTACACCTGCCCCCTCGACTCGCTCCGCTCGCTCGGAACAAGGGATGCGCGCTGGACGGCGCGAACGATGCGGGTGTGCGTCCCGCATCGACAGAGGTTGCCCGCCAATCCCTGCTTGACTTCTTCGGGCGTCGGCTTCGGCGTCCGCAGCAGCAGCGCCTTGGCGGCCATGATCATGCCGTTGGTGCAGTAGCCGCACTGGGCGGCCTGCTCGGCGATGAACGCGGCCTGCACCGCATCCGGTCTTTCAGGCGTGCCGAGTCCCTCGAGCGTGGTGATGTCGCGCCCCGCCGCGCTGCTGACAGGCAGCGTGCACGAACGCGTCGCCGTCTTGTCGACAAGGACCGTGCAGGCGCCGCATTGTCCGAG
>Ga0137418_10000344_pt1 | contig 40614 bp, 35 predicted proteins | sample CZODoug3_1_2_16f_FD_122242 | JGI IMG/M metagenome (GOLD analysis project Ga0137418, IMG submission 122242) | Vadose zone soil fungal communities from Angelo Coast Range Reserve, California, USA - CZODoug3_1_2_16fungal (Hybrid Assembly) | ecosystem: Environmental > Terrestrial > Soil > Vadose...
GCCGTGAATACGTTCCCGGGCCTTGTACACACCGCCCGTCACATCACGAAAGTGAGTTGTACTAGAAGTCGCCGCGCCGACCGCAAGGAGGCAAGCGCCCAAGGTATGACTCATGATTGGGGTGAAGTCGTAACAAGGTAGCCGTAGGAGAACCTGCGGCTGGATCACCTCCTTTCTAAATAAGAGAGATCTATCCCGCTCTGGTGTGCGGGAGATGTTCTCCAGTGCGAAGCACGGCTCTCACGGGTTTGTGCGTTCGCTAGACTCAAGTTACCCATCCCTGATGGCTTCGGCTGTCGGGGCGGACAGATTCTGGCAGATCGATCTTGGTTGTCATCAAGAGCAAAATTCAATGAAGGAAGGGCCGTCCGCCATTGGCGTACGGCCCTTTTTGTTTTTGCTGACGCTAAGTTTCCAGAGTCAAATCAGTAACTGCAAAAGGGCGCCGGGATTATTCGGCCCACGCAAGGTAGCCCGGCACTATGATGCTGACCCCGGGGACGATCATGAGGATGCCCCACCAACTGGGCTTGTTGCGCGCCTCGGCCACGGCCATCCAGATCATGACGATGATGACGATGTTCACCAGAGGAATCAGGATCAGCACGATCCACCAGATAGGTTTCCTGGCAATATTCAGCAAGAGGATAAAATTGGCGATGGGAATCCAAGCCAACCATGGATTTTCGGTATTGGTTTTTTCCGCGATGGTTTGTACAGCAAGGGCGATATAGACATATATCCCCAAGCCGATTAAGAGGGCACAAATCAGGATCCCACCGCTCAAGGCAGTGGCGGCAGGGGAGCGATTGTCCTGGGCAAATGTTCCGACGGCGGAAAACAGTGTGATCGCAGGGATGGCAGCCCATTTCATAGGGGAAGGGAATTTCATCGAGAAGTTCATGAAGGGTTCCTCCAAGGGAAGTCGGCACGCGCGGTAAGCTTGTCTCGGACTCTAATCACGCATTCCGCGACAGTCAAAGCATTTTGGCAGGTTGGTTTCCAGAAAATGCCTTCGATGCTGGAGGTGGCTGCGGGAGGCGGGGGTTCCCCATCTCCCCTGACTAGCAGGCTCCAATCTTGACATTGCCTGTCTGTCAGCTACGATGAAAATGAATCGCGAGCCTTAGGCACGAGGTAGAGGCTATGACCATTGAAATTCGAGATGCGAAACTGGAAGCGAGGATCAAGAAGCAACTCCAGGCGACCGGCTCCAGCACCGTTGAAGAGGTTTTGCTCCGCCTGCTGGAAACCCAAGAGGAACAGGATCGCTGGCTCTCCGAAAATCGCGAAGCTATCAATGCCAAAATAAAGCGCGGCATCGAACAACTCGACCGAGGAGAAGGCATCCCCGAAGACCAACTCGACGCTCATTTGTCCCGATTGAAAGCCAAGCCTGAATGAAGGCACGATTTGTCCTCGCGCCCCAGGCCGCAGAGGATCTTGCCAGAATCTGGCGTTACATCAAGAATCAGAGCACCGTGGGGATGGCGGATCACGTAGAATCCGTCATTCGCGAGAAGTTCTTATTTCTAGCACAAGCTCCGGAAGCTGGGCACCACCGAAGGAATCTTACAAACGAGGAAGTTAAATTCTTCCCGGTCTATTCTTACTTGATCGTTTATCGGCCTGCGATAAAACCGCTGGAGATCATTGCAATCCTCCATGGCCGGCGTGATGTGGAACAAGTTCTCAAGAATCGGCTTTAATCAGGAAACCTAAACTCACCCCTCTTGTCTTTGGCAGGGAACGCCACTGGTTGCTCCGGCCTCGGGTCGAAGAAACTATTTCGCTAATCAATACATTCGATCAAAATCAGCTCCGCGAATTCTCTGCCTCGACCTCGCCTCACCCTTGACCCTCTGGCTGGAAAAGGATAGCCTCGCACCTAATTCTTCTATTCCCGTTCGACAGAAAGAGGCCGCCGATGCACTTCCTAGCCGCTCTTTGGCTCCCCATTTTGCTGTCCGCGGTGATTGTGTTTATTGCCAGTTCGATCATGCACATGGTGTTGCCGTACCACAAATCCGACTATCGCCAACTACCCGATGAAGACAAGCTTCTCCCCTCCTTGCGTGCCGCCGGTCTGCAGAAGGGTCTTTATATTTTTCCGTATTGCACGCACAAGGAAATGAATTCGCCTGCCGCACAGGAAAAATACAAGCAGGGACCGGTAGGCATGCTTACCGTGTTCCCCAGCGGCCCGCCGGCGATGCCCAAGTTTCTGGCGATGTGGTTTGTCTATACTTTGATCATAAGCGTCGTCGTAGCGAATCTCGCTGCGCACAGCGTCATGCCGGGCGCCCCCTATCGGCGCGTCTTCCGCGTGGCGGGGACGGCGGCGTTCCTTGCCTACGGTGTGGGAATCCTGAGCAACGGCATCTGGAAAGGCCAGCCGTGGAGCAATGTTATCAAAGAGGCCGCCGATGGACTCGTCTACGCGCTGCTGACCGCAGGCACCTTTGGTTGGCTCTGGCCCCACTAGCATCTCAATTACGCCGCGCCTTGCTTGCATCTGCGGCAGCGGGTAAATGCTGAGCTTTTGTATCGGAGAATTCTTGAGTCCTGGCTGCTTTTCCGGTACACATGCCTGCGTGGAGTTCCGCAACATTCAGCACACTGGCGGAAAGCGAGAGGCCCTCGGCAACCCGTCAGGAAAACAGAGTAGAGAAAATCGTACGTAAGGTATATGGTTATGCCAATCAAGTTAGCTACATAACCGGCGCTGCAACTTTTCCTTTGCTTGCTGCGAAGGCAGGGTGAGCCACGTGGCGCCAGGCAAATGCTGAAGAGGGACCATGCACCGGGCTCCGAAACCGCTTCTCGCGCGCAATCCGCTGGATACACATCACAGCGGAAGAAGACCCATGCATTTGAGGCGTTTCCGCTTCCTTGCGGCTTTATTCCTGCTTTGTCTTGGGTGGGGCGGGAGCCTGCGTGCCGACACCCTTTCCGGCACGGTCAAGGATCCCCCCGGGCTGACCGTTGCGGGCGCGCGCATTGAAATCACCGGCGAGGGACTTCCGCAGCCGCTTATCCTGACCTCGGACGAAGCCGGAAAGTTCGTCGCGCGCGACTTAAAACCCGGAAAGTATTCCCTACACGTCAGCAAAGAGGGTTTCCAGCCGTTGGACACTTCCGCGAACCTTCAGGGAACTGCCGACCTGTCCTTGACGCTGGCCATTGCCCAGCAGCAGACCACCGTCACCGTCAACGATAAGACCTCGGCCTACGCCAACTCCGATTCCTTCTACCGGCAGCTTCGTGAGATCAAGCTGGGCGCCAGCTACCGCTGCGACAATTTCACCATGCCGCTCGACGTGGGCACCTTCGTCTTCAAATCCGGCACGATCACATTTCTGGCTCCGGTGAATGGCATGGAAACCGGAGCCGTGTTCCTCGGCCAGGGGCATTTCACATTAAAGCCGGTGATGCCCCTTGACACGCAAGAGATGATCCGGCGATCCGGCAGTGAAATCGCCGAAGAGGACTTCACCGAAATCGTGTTCCGCTTCAGCAGCACCCTTGCCGCGCAGTTTTCCAAGATCAAAAATAATCCCGCCGAGGCGGCGGGGTCGGCGGACGGAGTTTTTGAGAAGTGGAGAAGCAAGATGCGCCGTCGCCGTGAAGTTCCGGAAGGTTTTACCGACGCGATTCTGCAAAGCGACACCATGGACAACGTGGATGCCGACGTGCTTGCTGCCGTCTACAACCCCAATCATCCCGGTTTTATCAACGCATATATGACCGGCGCGCCGCACAAGGACCTGCGCTATTTCATTCGCGGGCGCACGGGCGCAATCCCGCAGTTGGATTCTCCGGAGGAAGTGGCGCTGATCAACTGCAACGGCGAGGGAATGGACGATGGAATCTGGTATTCGCAGCATCTTTACTCCGAGCTGAAGGCAGGGACGGCCAACTCGCAGGAAGACCGCCGGCTATTTGCTACCCACCGCTACGTAATCGAAACGGTCATTGGGAAGAACGCGCATTTTGCGAGCCAAGCCAAGATTACGTTTGAACCACGGATCCCCGGCGATCGGGTGCTTAAGTTTGGGCTTCTGTCCACGTTGCGGGTCGCCCGCGTGATCGATGAAAACGGCAGGGATTTGCACTTCATCCAGGAGGACAAGAAGCACGATGGAACTTTCTACGCGATCCTCGACGAAGCCCCGGCCATGGGCAAGGAGCATACGATCATCGTCGAATATGGCGGCGACAAAGTGCTCTACGACGCGGGCGGAGGCAGCTACTACGTGGGCGCCAGAGAATCGTGGTACCCAAACCTGAACGGGTTCGGCGAAAAAGCGCTGTACGACCTGACCTTCAAGGTTCCCAAGTCCAACGTGGTCATAAGCGTGGGGAAGTTGGAGGGCCAATCCGAAGAGTCGGGGTTCGCCGTCTCACACTGGGTGACACCGGTTCCCGTCGCGGTGGCAGGGTTCAATTATGGCAAATACCAGAAGGTGGATATCACCGACAACATAACGCACTACAGCATTTCCGGATACTACCTTACCGACCTGCCGGACAATCTCTCTCAGTACGCCCGGGGTAACGGTCCGTTGGCTTCAATGGCTCCCCGCGCCATGACTAACTTTGCGCTGGAGCAGGCACGCGCTCAGATGGAATTGTGCACTTTCTATTTTGGCCAAGCGCCTTACAACAATGTAGCGATCACCGAACAGCCAAATTTTAATTTTGGGCAATCGTGGCCGAGCCTGGTGTATCTGCCAATCTCCGCGTATATCGACTCGACGCAACGCTGGCAGCTATTTGGTACCATCGACTCCAACTTCACCGGATTTGTTCAGGAAGTGACCCCGCACGAAGTCGCCCACCAGTGGTTTGGCCACAGCGTAAGCTGGGCCTCTTATCATGACCAGTGGCTCTCGGAAGGATTTGCCGATTTCGCCGCGGGCCTTTTTCTGGAAGAAGCCACCGGGGCGAAATGGCAAAAAGACTATATGGAATACTGGAACCGGCAAAAGCGGCGCATCCTGGAGAAGAACACCTACGGGATTGCCTCGAACGACGCGGGACCGCTTTGGCTAGGCCTACGGCTGGTATCGCCGAAGACCCGCCAGGCCTACCAGGGCGTCACGTACTCCAAGGGCGCTTATGTGCTCCTGATGCTCAAATCCATGATGTACGACGATCAACATACCGGCGGCAATCCGAATCAGAACTTCATAGACATGATGCATGATTTCATCAGCAGCCATCAGAACACACCTGCTTCCACCGAGTCCTTCAAGGCCATCGCCGAAAAGCACATGCCGAAACAGATTGATCTTCAGAGCAACGGGAAACTCGACTGGTTTTTCCATGAATGGGTATATGGAACGCAGGTACCTCGCTACCAGTTGAAATACGACGTTAAGCCGGGGGACGGAAAAAGCGTCAAGGTCCACCTGGAGATCACGCAGAGCGAAGTGGACGCGGGTTTTGCGATGTTTGTTCCCGTGTATGCCGATTTTGGCGAAGGAATGCGCCGCATTGGCCAGGTGCCGATCGTCGGGAATTCCACGCGGTCCGTGGTCTTTAACATGGACCGGCAGCCCAAGAAGGTGGCGCTGAACGTGTACAAGAATATCCTCGAGCGCTAGTGTGCGTTGTGCTGTGCTGACCGCTGGCACGTCACTTCTTGCCAGCGAGACAGGCTTCGACTTGTTCAATGCGGGCGAGACCGACCTCTGCTGGGCTCCTAGTTAAGCACTTGCAAGTTGTTGCCAGATGCAATGATTCGGAGTAGCCTCTCCCTCAAGCGTTGCCGGCCTCCCACCCGCGCCCGTTCCCTCGCGGCAACGGCTAATCACAAACCGGGACGATTGTGTTCCGGGGGAGGAAGGCGCCATGTCCATCTCCCAGGCTCACAAAGAATTGTTCGGCCGCCTGTATCATTCCATCTGGAATGAGCGGCGGATGGAATTCATCGACCTGGTGATCGCCGACACCCACGCGATCAGCGATCCCACAATAGCCGGCGGAGCCGTTGGCCCGTCCGCTTATCGGCGACAGGTGGAACGCTTCCTCACCGGCCTGCCCGACCTGCACTTCGACGTCGACGACACCATCACCGAGAAGGACAAGCTGGTCGTCTACTGGACGATCACCGGAACGCATCGCGGCGAATTCCTGGGCGTTCCCGCGACGAACAAAAAAGTTTCGTTCAGCGGCATCACCATCAATCAGATTCGCGACGGCAAAATCATAGAATCCACCGTCATCTGGGACGGCCTTGGCCTGCTCGAACAATTCGGCATTGAGCTGCCGGTCCGGTACGAGATGCTGGCGACTTCCGCTCGCTGATTTCTCCCCGACATCCCCTTGGCCGACCTTTGGCTCTTCGGCGTCAACACTGTCCGATTCTATTGCCCCCCGGCTTTGAACCTCCAGCCGATAAGCAAACATTCTCCCAGAGCTTCGGGTATTCTAGAGGATGATCTGGCCAAGGGAGTCTGTCATGTCTTTCCCGCCGCTACTGTCCCCAAGAGTCTGCCTCGCCTCTCGGATGTTCCTCTCCGTTCTTCTTCTGGCTGTTGCCGGCTTTCAGACGGCTGAGGCCTATCCCCAGTCCGCTGATGCTCCCGCGGCTACGGTCCCGATTTTGGTCAGCGATTTCGAACTTTCCTCCGTGGCTCCTCCGCCGAAGTCCCCCAGCACTCCGGCTCTGAAGCGCCAGAAAACAAAAACACCACCTCCGTATGAAGACGACGAACTCCCTTCCGTTCAGGCGCGCCGGTTGATGGACTTCTTCGCAGCCACGCTGGTGGAGACTCTTCAGAAGAGCGGTTACAGCGCCCGGCGTACTAGAGGAAAGAATCCGCCCAATGGAGTGCTACTCCGAGGCGTGTTTGCGGAACCCGATGCAGAAAATCGCATCCGCCGCTCACTCCTGGGCGGAGGTTCTGCGAACTCCAGGTTTTTTCTCTACGTCGGCATCTTCAATCTGGCCCGCCCCGACCAGCCGCTCTACCAGTTGGCCCCGGAGCAGCCGGGTGACAACCAATTGGGGCCCGTCATCACCCTCAATAGCTATATCCCCCTTGCCAAATACGAACTCGACAAGAATCCGACCGAAGAAGATGTGCGCAAAATCTGCGCCCAGATTGCCGCCAGTTTGAAGGGCCTTTTGGCCGCCAATCCCAGCGCCTTTTCCCAATAAATTCCTCTCAAAATTCCATCCCCGCCGCCACTGAGGGCATCTATATTCCGGGGACCCAGTTGCCATTCAGTTGTTGCGTAGTTCTTCTTTGTAGATAACAATTAATTCGCTGGCTTAATTGCGGTTTGGCGCCACGGTTCCTGGAAGGGTAGCTTTCTTGTTTACAGGCAGCACAATGCGGTTAGGAAATGTCAGGCAAAGTCGCCGTCTGGCCACGTGCGTCGCCTTCTCCCTCGCGCTGGTTTCTCTATTCTTCCTGTTGCAGGTTGTGCCGCACTCCCATGCCGGCGGCCACGACGAACCAAACTGCCGGCTCTGCCAGGTGGCTCACCTTGGCATTTCGCCTTCCATATCTGTCACGCTCCTGAGTCTTGTTCTTTTGTACTTCGGTGAAGTCCTCGCGCCTCTGAGCTTGCACGTCACCGAGTCATTTTCCGCTCAGTCTCCCTCCCGCGCGCCTCCTTCCCTGATTGCTTAATTCGCCCTGGTGAGTCCTCGAAGCGCGACCCTGACGGGTCTCGCTACCGCCGTTATTCCGGCGGGTCTACCACTACACACACGACATCGCCCGAAGCGGCCAGGAGAAATTATGAGGATTGTCTTTCGAAGTTGTCTTATTTTCGTTAGTCAGTTGGCATTATTGATAGGCATTGCCAACGCCCAAGTAGGCAATTCCGGTTCGATCGAAGGCGTCGTCAAGGATCCGTCTGGCGCTGTAGTCGCGGGCGCGACAGTGCAGATCGCCAATCCAGTCAGCGGTTATACGCGTATCGCAACCACCGATGCCAACGGCTCGTTCCATTTCACCAACGTTCCGTTCAACCCCTACCACATGACAGTGAGCGCGGAAAAGTTTGCCGCTTATTCGCAGGACTCGGAAGTGCGTTCTGGCGTCCCGGTCCACGTGGAAATTGCGTTGAAAATTGGAAGCGCAGCAACCACGGTCAACGTAACCGAAAACGGCGGTGATTTGATCGAGAACGATCCTACCTTTCATACAGACGTGGACCGCGACCTGTTCCAAAAGCTGCCCCTCGAAAGCGCCTCGTCTTCCGTCAGTTCGCTGGTCACGCTGACGACCCCGGGCGTCGCCGCGGATTCCAACGGGTTATTCCACGGCCTCGGCGATCATGCATCGAACTCGTTTTCCGTCGATGGCCAGCCGATCACCGATCAGCAAAGCAAAGTTTTTTCGAACCAGATTCCCGCGGATTCCATTCAGTCTCTTGAAGTCATCTCAGGGGCTCCGCCAGCGGAATTTGGAGACAAGACGAGCCTGGTCATCAAGGTGACCACGCGCTCCGGACTGGGTGTAAATAAGCCCGTGGGGAGCGTGGTTGCTTCCTATGGAAGTTTCGGCACCTCCAACCTTTCCTTTGACATGGCGTACGGCGGCGACAAGTGGGGCAACTTCATCGCCGTCAGCGGCCTCAATTCGGGGCGCTTTCTCGATCCTCCCGAACAAGTCACCTTTCATGACAAAGGGAATCAGGAGAACGTCTTCGATCGGGTTGATTACCAGTTTTCCCAGAAGGATACCCTTCATTTGAACTTGGCCTTCACCCGCTCGTGGTTCCAAAATCCAAACTCCTTCGACGCTCAATTGGCTACCGGATGGAATGGCTTGGTCGTGGGCAACGGCGGCTTGGGGCCTGACGGCCAGGTGGTTGGCGCGCAGGATCAGCGTTCACAGATCAGGACATTCAACATCGCGCCGGTGTGGACTCGCCTGATCAGTTCCAACACAGTCCTCAATTTTGGCGGCTTCGTCCGGCAAGACCAATACAATTACTATCCCAGCCGCAACCCGTTTGCCGATTTAACGCCTGGGCTGCAGCAGCAATCGATAGCCCAGGATCGCCGGCTCACCAATACCGGAGTACGCTCCGACATTTCCCACGTGAAGGGCATTCACAACATCAAAGCGGGCATTGTTTATGAGCAGACCTTCCTGACGGAAAAAGACAGGCTGGGCATTGTCGATCCAACTTTCAATGCTGTTTGCCTGAACCCGGACGGCAGCCCGTTTACCAATCCAGGACTAACCGATCCTGCGGCGTGCGCTGGAGCGGGCCTTCAGCCAAATAACGGCACGAATCCGCTTGCGACCGTTCCGGTATTTAATCCTTTGCTTGGTTGCTATGACTTGACCCGGACCGCAACACTTCCGGCATCCGACGGCTGCCCGGCGGGCCTCGCAACGAGCTCGACCTATCTCTTCCACGGACACACGGACGTCAAGGAGCTTTCTCTTTACGTTCAAGACTCCATCACCAAAGGGAATTGGGCCTTCAATCTGGGAATTCGTGGCGATAAGTACAACGGATTAACCGGACGTGGCGAGTTCCAGCCGCGGCTCGGCGTTGCCTACAACATCAAGCCGTCCAGTACCGTCTTGCGACTTTCTTACGCGCGAACTATGGAAACACCGTTCAATGAAAACCTGGTTCTTTCCAGCGTCGGGTGTAATGACCCGGTCATCAACGGCGTCATCACCAGTACGACAGGATCCTGCCTGACCGTCCCGCTCACGCCGGGTTGGCGCAACGAGTTTCATGCCGGCCTCCAGCAGGCCTTCGGCAAGTATCTCGTTATTGATGGCGACTACATCTGGAAGTACACGCATTATGGGTTCGACTTCAGCATCTTTGGAGCCACCCCCATCTTCTTTCCAGTGGAATGGCACAATTCCAAAATCCCGGGGTATGCCATTCGCGCCAGCGTCCCGAACTATCACGGATTCTCCGCGCTGGTCGTGATGTCCAGCGTCGCGGCGCGATTCTTCACGCCGCAGGTTAGCGGCATCGGCGTCACACCTGGCGGGGGACCGAACTCCGTGTTCCGCATTGATCACGACGAAAAGTTCAACCAGACAACCCACCTGCAGTATCAGCCCTGGACGCGGGGACCGTGGGTGGGCTTCAACTGGCGCTACGACAGCGGCCTGGTTGCGGGCGCCGTACCCTTTGGAGATGGGATCAATCCGAACGTGGACGTGTCCGGCCTGACTCCCGACCAACAATTTCAAGCGGGGCTATTCTGCGGAAATGTTTTTGCGACGCCGACCACTCCGATCAGTTCGGTTCAAGGAGGCGTGGTTGTGCAAAACAGTTGTCCGGCCTCCCAATACGGCTCCAGATTCCTGCAGATACCCAAGGCCGGAACTGAAAACGACGACAAGAATCCTCCACGCGTTCAGTCGCGAAATCTCTTTGACCTTGCGATTGGCCACGACAATCTCTTTCACGGCGATCGCTACAAATGGAGTTTGCGATTTACCGTGATCAACCTGGCCAACAAAACCGCTGTTTACAATTTCCTGTCCACATTCAGCGGCACGCACTACGTGACGCCACGCTCAGAAACCGCCGAACTCGGATTCCACTTCTAGTAGTCAGGAATTCCGCCCGGGAGCCTTGCAAGAGCCGACAACGGCGCCTTGCAGGGCTCTTCTTTTGTCTCAACCGAATTCCACCCGACTCTTGTTATCTGCTACTCTGTCCGCCGGAGGTCATCGCCAGATGGGCAGTGCTCCCGCGCAGGTCCGCAATGTTTCCGATACGGCTTTGTGGGCCGCGCATTTTCGCGCCGAAGAATCGCGGCGCCCCGATGCGCTTTTTCGCGATCCGTACGCGGAAAAGCTTGGCGCTCAGCGCGGCGGCGAAATGGCGCGAACTCTTCCGCAGGGCCTGAGCCATGCCTGGGCCTGGGTGGCGCGCACCTATTTGTTTGACCAGATGTTGCAAAAAGAAATCGCGGAAGGCGCCGACCTGATCGTGAATTGCGCCGCGGGCCTCGATGCGCGTCCCTATCGCATGCAGCTCCCTTCTACGTTGCAGTGGATCGAAGCCGACTTGCCGGGCATTCTTGCTTACAAAAAAGACCTGCTCGCAGACGATAAACCCACCTGCCAACTGGAACGAGTGGCCGTAAACCTTGCCGACGTGAGCGAGCGGCGCCGCTTCCTTGCCGATATGGCCAATCGCGGCAAGCGCGGCGTAGTGCTCACCGAAGGTCTGCTGATCTATCTCTCCACGGAAGAAGTCGCGCAGTTTGCGGAAGATCTCTCCGGCGTCGCGTCACTCCAGCGCTGGATTCTGGACATGCACTCGCCCCGCTTGCTGGCCATGATGCAGCGCCGCACCGGCAAAGCGCTCGAAAAAGTGGGCGCGTCTTTTAAATTCGGTCCCGCCGAAGGGCCGGATTTCTTTCGTTCGCATGGCTGGACGCCCGCTCAGATTGAGGGCTTGCTCCACACGGCCGCTCGCTTTGGACGGCCGCCTCTTCTTCTACGCTTGTTTGCAAGATTTTCCGACGTGCGAAGTTGGAAAATGAATCGGCCGTGGGCGGGCGTCTGCCTGCTGCAAAAAAATTCCACGTCCCAGACTGCAAAAGGTAAAACCTCATGAGCGGTGTCTTGCCGGAACTTGCCGGGAAAAAACTAAGAATCGGAGTGGATCTCGGTGGCACGAAGATCGAATTTGTCGCCCTCGAATCCGACGGAACGGAGCTTCGCCGCTTTCGCGTGCCGACTCCGCGCGGCGACTACGATGCCACGGTAGGAGCCGTTCGCGATGGCGTTCTGCAAATCGAAAGGGAATTGCAGCGCGGCGCCACCGTAGGCGTCGGCATTCCCGGCACTATCTCCGGCATCACCCACAACGTTAAAAACGCCAACTCCACGTGGATGAACGGCAAGCCGTTCGACAAAGACTTGAGCGCCGCGCTGGGCCGTGAAGTGCGTTGCGCGAACGACGCCAACTGCCTGGCCGTCTCCGAAGCCACGGACGGATCTGGCGCCGGCCACCACATCGTCTTCGCCGTGATTCTGGGCACAGGTTGCGGCGGCGGGATCGCGGTCGACGGCCGCGTGCAAAACGGGCACAACGGCGTTGCAGGCGAATGGGGGCACACGACGCTGCCCTGGATGAAACCCGGCGAATATCCGGGCCCGGATTGCTACTGCGGCTACAAGGGCTGCGTGGAGATGTGGATTTCCGGCACCGGCCTCGAAGCCGACTATGAGCGCGCCACAAAAACAAAGATACTCGGAAAAGAAATCGTCGCGCGTTCCGAGTCGGGGGAAGCCGCGGCCATCGCGTGCCTCGAACGCTACGAAGATCGGCTGACGCGCAGCCTGGCGCAAATGGTCAACATTTTGGATCCCGACATCATTGTTCTCGGTGGTGGAGTTTCCCAGGTGCCGCGGCTCTATCGCAACGTCCCCGCGCGTTTGAAGGAATACGTATTTGGCCGCGAAGCGGATACTCCTATCGTTGTAGCCAAGCACGGAGACGCCAGTGGCGTGCGCGGCGCGGCATGGCTCTGGCCGCTGGAACCGGGTGTGCGCGCATAACTGTAGCTCACCTCTTCAGGGGTGAGGATTTCCGTAGCGTTGGCAAGATCGTGCTGTGGAAAGGAAAACCCTCAGGCCTGAAGGCCTGAGCTACAGAAAAAAAACGCCCCCGGCAATCGCCGAGGGCGTCTCAAAAAGAACTGTGAGATGAATTATGCGAGCAACTGGCTGCGCCGCAGCAATCCAGCGCAAACGGCCAGCATTCCGCAAATCAGGAGCGCCAGCGTTCCCGGCTCCGGCGTCTGCACAATGAACTCCTGCACCTGACCCGTCAGTGCCAGCGGTGCCACGTTTGTGACGACTTCGAAATTGTTCAGATTGATCGTCCCGTAATTCTGGCTCGCCAGCAGCAGCCAGTTCTGCACGTCCGCGTCAAGGCTCCCGCGCACACCGGGATTCATGATGTCCCACAGCGCGTATTGCAGGTTCACCAGGTCGCCGGGATTGGAGGCAAATTGCGTCGTCAACCAGGCGGCTTCTTGGTACGCCAGCGCCGGATTGGTCAGCACCGCCGAACCCGTAACGCTGCCGTAGCGCGTCTGAGAAAAATCGTTGGTGTTGACGGCCGTGGCAAGATTCGTGACGTTCGCCCACCACTGCTGTCCAAAAGTTACGCCGTTGGTGATATCGTCGCAGAACAGCGTGACCGACTGGCCGTTCATAGTCCCGGAGTAAGGACTCACGTAATACTGGCCGTCGTTCGCACCGTTCACACCCGTGAAAACCATTGTCACCGGGCCATCCGCATACGCAAACGGCACCAGAAACATCCCAACCATTAATAGCCCTAGTAGCCTTGCTGCTTTCATCCGTGTATCTCCCTGTGGTCGTGCAGGCTGTGGGCCCTGCGCCAAGGATTAGTGCAAGCCAACTGCCAGACTATTCACAAATGAGACGTGTTGAAAATAAAGGGATTAGCTTGCTTTAGGAGAAGGGTTGTCGAAAGAGGTGCAAAAACTTGCCATCGGAGGGATCTTGATGGGCCTATCTTTTCCCCTAAGGCGAGCATAATAATCCACTTAGGGGTACTAGTGGCGCTAGGAATTTGGTACCAAAACTCGCCCTCCATTTCGGCCTCACGCTGACAGAGTTGGGAGGCCGGAAACTACCCCGCTCGGCCTCCCGTCCTCGGTGGCCGCCTATTTGCCGGCCGCCTTGCTCATCTTGTTCGCAAACGCCTCGGAGCGCTTCTTCATCTCTTCCGGGGAGACATCTTCCACATGCTGCGCGAGGCCCCACCGATGCCCGAACGGGTCGCGAATCTTACCGTAGCGATCACCCCAGAATTGGTTTTCGAGGGGCATCTCGATTTTGGCGCCCGCCTTCACCGCTCGATTGAACACCGTGTCCACATCCTCCGTATAGAGGAACAAACTGATCGAGTTCGGAGCATCCGCCGGCGGCGCGCTGGTCATGCCGGGAAACTCGTCGCTCAACATCAGGTGCGAATCTCCGATTAACAGCTCGGCGTGCATGATCAGGCCTCCCGGCCCGCGCATGCATACACTCTCCTTGGCGTGGAATACTTCCTTGTAATATTCGATAGCCCGGGCCGCACCCTTGCAAACGATTGCCGGAGTAATGGAATGAAATCCTTCAGGAATTGCTTTGACAGCACACATGGTGCCTCCTTTAGATTTTTCGGGTTGGGCGCGCAGGGCTGAAGCAACGGGAGGGAACTTAACAATTCACTCTGCGCGTGGAATTCTTGAATACGCCCCGGTTGTGGGCAAGTCAAGAAGGAAATCAGCATTCCAAATTAATTTAATATACTGGCCTGCGCGGGCTTTCGAGCATCCAATCGGCCGCGGGACTACCGGAGGTGCTTGGTGCGTTATGACTTTCTCCTGGAAACCTACGCCACAGAACGCATCAAGGTTTTAAGCGTCTGGAGCGAATTTCGCGACACGGATCTGGAATTTCGCCCGAATCCCAACGATCCCCGCGGGCGCAGCGTCCACGAGCAGATGGTCCATCAATGCGTGAGCGAGGATTTGTGGCTGCGCACTATGCTTGCGGTTGACGTTTCGGCGCCGCCGCTGCCCGCGCAGGAAACCCGCGTCGAATTTATCCGCCGGTATGCGGAGGACAGCGCGAAACGCCTGGCTGTTATGCAATCGCGAGATGAATCCTGGTGGGAAAGTGAAACCACTTTCTTCAGCGTGAAGCGCTCTGTCGCGTGGGTGATGACCCGCCGCATCGCGCACACCGCGCATCACCGTGGCCAGCAGATGGCCATGCTTCGCATGTTGGCTCGCGATCTGCACAGCAATTACGGGCCAACCGCGGACACCGGCGGCCTGATGCAGCAGCACGCGCCAACGATTTACGCCTACCCGGGGCTCGACGAATTGCTTCGCGATTTGCCGGCAAGCGGGCACAAAACACCGTTGCCCGGTGCACAGGGTAAACCAATTACGGAGCGCCCCAAGGTGTAGCTTGGGCCTTCAGGCCTGAGGGTTTTCAGCGCTACACCACGATTTTGCCGGCGCAGTGGAAACCCTCACCCCTGAAGGGGTGAGCTACAGGATTAATATTCTTTGTAAAGTTCGGGGAACTGCTTTTTCAGGTTTTGAATTTTCGGCAGGTCGTTGATCACGATGTACGGATTGTCTGTGTGGTGTTTCAGATAGTCCTGGTGATATCCCTCCGCGGGATAAAAGCCGTTCAGCGGCACCACTTGGGTCATGATCTTGCTGGAATAAATCTTCGCCGTATTCAGTTGCGTAATATAGGCCTCGGCGATTTTCTTCTGCTCCGGGCTTCCATAAAATACCGACGACCGGTACTGCATTCCCCAATCCGGCCCCTGCTTGTTCAGCTCCGTGGGATTATGCGCCACCGAAAAGAAAATCATCAGGACCTGGCCGTAGGTAATTTCGGACGGATCAAACACCACCTTCACGCTTTCCGCGTGGCCGGTCTTGCCGCTGCTCACGGTCTCGTATTGGGCCGTATCCGCCGTTCCGCCTGCGTATCCCGACGTCGCGGAAATCACGCCCTTGGTATGCTCATAGACAGCCTGAATGCCCCAGAAGCAACCGCCCGAAATCACAGCCACTTCCTTGCCCTTCGTCGCCGCCACCGGTTGATCCAAAGCCGGCCTGGGGAACGCAGAGTTCGCGCGGGGCGCCTTGGCTCTTGAATTGAACGCCGCAAACATCACCAGCGCGGCTGCGATAATTCCGAATGATATAAAACGAATCCAGCTTTGCATCATCGTGCTCCCGGCCGGCTCCATCGGTTCACCCGACGAGCCGAATCCACAGCAATATTCCTTGTTGGATGCCGCCCAAGAGATTTACGCTTCCGGGCGACACATTATTTCGGGGACGGGGCCGCGTGCCTGGCATCCACTTGGTTAGAGTGGGACGCCCCGGGGGAAGTTACACAGCATCTTATACTCTAAATTCCGGCGGGAATCACCGGTTTCATGGCTATGCGTAACCACACACCGCCCGTAAAGATGCCAGTCCTCTTTGTGGGCCACATCTCGCCCATGAATGCCATCGAGTCCAACACATTCACATGCGCTCTAGAGAGCTTGGCCTGGATCTGCCCCCTGGGGCAATCTGTGTCGTTTCAGTGCATTGGGTGACTCGGGGGCCTCGATCAGACGCACACTCTCGCCGAGCACGGTCTTATTTCAGCGAGTTGCTTCCCCTGATTCCTAGTTTTCTTCACTCGGTGTACGCTGTTGTGTGTGCTGTTTCCGACGGGAAGCAGCACCTCTCTCAGCGGAATCCGGCTCGCTGAGTTCACAAACTCAACTTCCTGGAGAACACGCATGTCGCTCCGCACCGCGTCTCTGTTCGCTTTCGGCACCGCCTTCATCTTGCTGCAGCCCGCATCAGCCCAGGTCACCTATGGGAAGAAACCGCAACTGCCGCCGCCCTTCGCGACGAAATCCGCCGGCAACGGACCCTCGGGAGTAAGGCCGGCAAAGGGTTTTCTCCCCACGGTCCCGCCTGGTTTTCAAGTGAATGTATTCGCGCAAGAGTTCAAGTACGTGCGTTTTCTGACTACCGCGCCCAATGGTGACATCTTCGCGGCCGATACCGGCGCCGGCGAGGTGATCGTCCTGCGTGACCCGCAACATACCGGCGGCGCTTCGCAACGCGAAGTTTTTGTCGACAGTCTTAAACGCCCCTTCGGCATCGCCTTTCATGACGACTACGTCTATGTCGGCAACACCGGCGAAGTCGTCCGCTTCCGCTACGACAAGCAAACCTCCAAGCGCCTGGGAGAGGCCGAGCACGTCCTCGATCTCCCGCGGTACGGCGGCCACTCCACGCGCACCCTGGCCTTCAGTAAGGATGGCCAGCATCTGTACGTCAGCGTCGGCTCTTCCGGAAATATCGATATTGAAAAAGATCAGCGCCGCGGTGCCATCCTCGTCTGCGAACCCGACGGCAAGAATGCCCGCATCTTCGCTTCCGGCTTGCGCAATAGTGTTGGCCTCGCGGTCGAGCCCGTCACCGGGGCGGTCTGGGGCGCGGTCAACGAGCGCGACGAACTTGGGGACGATCTTCCGCCGGACTATCTTACCTCTGTGAAAGACGGCGGCTTTTATGGCTGGCCCTACAGCTACATCGGCGACAACGTCGATCCCCGCGTTCAGCCGCAAAGAGCCGACCTCGTAGCCAAGGCCATCGTTCCCGATGTTCTTCTCGGCGCTCACGTCGCGCCGCTGCAGTTCGCGTTTTACACCGGCCAGCAATTTCCGGAATCCTATCGGGGCGGCGTTTTCCTGGCGGAGCACGGTTCCTGGAATCGCGCTTCCCGTGCCGGCTATCAGGTTGTCTTCGTCGGATTCAAGGATGGAAAAGCTGCAGCCGATCCGGTGCCGTTCGTAACGGGTTTCGTGCCGAATCCCGCCGGTTCCAGTGTGAACGGGCGTCCTGTGGGAGTAACGGTCGCGTCCGACGGCGCATTGCTGGTCAGCGACGACGGTGCCAACGTGATCTATCGCATCAGTTACGCGAAGTAGACGTTCGACAAGCACCTGTAGCTCAGGCCTTCAGGCCTGAGGGTGTTCATTGCCAAAAGCAGGATCGGAGTTGGGTTGGTCGGGCGGGTAGTGGAAACCCTCACCCCTGAAGGGGTGAGCTACATTCGGTTCGGAGCAGGCCAAAGCAATTCGTTGGGGTCGCCCGAAAAATCGACGGCGTCAGGCTGGATCCGCGACTTGCCTTTTTTCAAATAGAACGCGGCACTGGACCATATCCATTCTTCCGGAAGGGTCACAAGCTTCTCAACCACAGGATTCTGATGAATGTAGTACAGCTTGTCAGAGACATCACGCGACCGCCTGCAAATGAAGTCGAAATATCGTGGTTGCCAGAATGCACCGGAGTGGTGACGACCCATCTGGACAGCGTACGCGCTTTTAAACTTCCACTGATGAATGACGTGCGACAGTGATTCCCTACGCGTTTCGAACAGAAGATGACAGTGATCCGGCATGACGACATACCCGAGCAAGGGAAAACCCAAGCCGCGGCGGACACCATCGAGTACGTCGAGGACCAGGTCCATTTCGGGCGGGCGTAAAAAGGGCACGTTCCGCGACACGTTGGTGGTGATAAAGAAGAAGCGCTCGTACTCGGCAATGCGGCGCAATTTCGACATAACCAGGAAGGTATATACTAGTGAAGTATATTATACAACCTAACGCTCAGGCCTTCGGGCCTTTGGGCTTTTATGACTCCAGCACGATTGCGCCTTCGCCGTGGAAACCCTCACCCCTGAAGGGGTGAGCTACAGGTCGAAGCACCTACTTCACAATTAAGGTTAATGAAATCGGCGAAATCGGAAGACTTTTTGTGGAACCCACGGGCGTTGCGGACGGCGTAATCGTCAACATGTAGGTGCCGCTTGGTGTTATTACCGGCGGCGGGGGTGGTGGCTGCACCGAACTTCCTCTGCTGCCGCCACCGCAGCCATTCACCATCAGGGCAAGGCATGCAAGCGCAGCCACTCTCTTCCAATCGATCGCGCTCTCTGAAACTTCCCGCCACGCGCGCTTTCGCCAATAAAACCAGAACGCCAGCAACATCAGCAGCAACATTGCCGCGGCTGCATAGTCATCTGGCCTCAAACGAATTGTTCGTCGAGCCGTCGGCACAACCATGGCGCTGCCGCTGGTCGCCACCGTTACCGTGAAATTCACGGCCGCTCCGTTCGTCACGGTCACGTTCGGCGCGCTGCAAGTGGTCCCCATGGGCATTCCGGAGCATGCAAACGCCAGCGTCCCGCTGAAACCCGCTGCCGGCGTGGCTTGCAGGTTGAACTGCGCCGTTTGCCCAGCGCTAACCGAAGCACTCAAGGTGGCTCCGGCGGCCGCAACGATCGTAACCGCGATCACAGACGTTCCGTTGATCGTCACCGTCTGCGGAGAATTCGCGGCGTCGTCCGTGATGGTCAGCGTAGTGGTGCGAATCCCCGATGCCTGCGGCGCGAAAGTCACCAGCACGCTGCAGTTTGTCCCCGCCGCCACAGCGGCGCCCAGGCAGTTTGATCCCGCCACGGAAAAATCGCCGGCGTTGAGTCCGCTCACGGCAATCGCTGTCACATGCAGCGGCCCCGTTCCGGTATTCGAAACGGTCAGATTTTGCGGCGCCGCTGTTGTTCCCTGCGTCGTCGTTCCCGCAAGATTAAAAGTGCCGGCAGGATTCAGCGCAACCGCGGGCGTCGGCGTGGGCGGCGCAATCCCCGCTCCGCTCAACCCATACTGTTGCGGATTGCCTACTGCGCTGTCCATCACGTTCAGCGAGGCCAGGCTCGAGCCCACGCTCGTCGGCGCGTAGATCACGAAGATGGTGCACGAATGCTTCGGCTGCAGCACAACCGTCGAAACGCAGTTGTCACTCTCCTCGAAATCCCCCGGATTCGCTCCGGTAATCGAAACGGATTGGAAACTCACCGCCTGATCTCCGCTGCTGGTCAACGTGATCGATTGCGAAATACTTTTTTGTCCCGTAGCCGTGTCTGGAAATGCAAGGCCCAAGACGCTCGGCGACAACACGGGTCCCACCGCGGCTTGCCCGCCCGACGGGCCCAGCGACGCAACCACCGGCAAAACTTGCGTGGACTGCTGGAAAAACGGCTGGCTGATCGCAGCCGGCTGACCGGGCAATCCGGTTCCCGGATCGACCTCATAGACATTGATTCCGAAAACGCCGTTGGCAGAGCTTGCGCCATAAGTGAAGGGAGCCTGAGGATTCTGCAGCTCGCCGAGAAAACTTGCGCTGGTGAGAGGCATCGGGGACGACGGCAGCACCAGAAATGTGCGGGTATCCAGCAATTCGAAGCAGTTGACGCAATTCGATGTGCCCGCCAGCGGCACCTGCACGTACGTCACCTGTCCCGTGGGATCGAAAAAGATCGAACTCGGAAACATCTGATCGGTGCCACCCGGGCTCAGTTCAGTTCCTAAGTCCTCAGTCCCCAAAGGTGTCAGCACGAAATTCGTCACATTGATCTGGTAAATGGAAAGCAATGCGCGGCTCGCGCCGTATCCAAGGGCCAGGAAATTTCCACGCGCGCTGATCCGGAAGCCCAATGCGCGGCTGCCAACCACCGTTCCGCCGCTGGGGTCCAGCGTGGCCACGCCGGTCACCGGATCAAACGTGATCCTGTAAAGCAGCGCATTGGGAAACTGCGTTGGTGGCGTAGGGAACTGGTTGATCAGGATTGCGATGCCGTGGCCGTTCGGATCTCCCACCGCCCCGCCGTCCACCCACGCACCCTGGACTGGCAGCAACTGGCTGCTCACCGGCACCAGCGCGGGTGTGGCCGTGTCTACGTGAAATGTATCCAACGTCAGCGTGCTGGTGCTCGGAGCAGCCAGCAAGTCCGACTTCACCAGGTACACGAACTGCCCCGAACTCTCCGCAACCACCAGGACTCCAAACTGTCCTGTCGAAGCTTGATAGGGCGAGGTCGCGACCTCGCTTACCGCGCCCGTGCTGCTATCCAGCGCGTACATCGAAAGGCCATCCGCGCAATATCCGTAGAGAAAGCGACCTTTCGGATCGATCGCGGATGGGGCGCACGGATTCGTGAATGTTGTCTGCGAGCCCGCCAACGGCGTCAACGCGCCGCTGGTATCGTCGCGCAAAAACGTAACCGCTCCGGTGGGTTTATTGTTCGCAATCGTCTCCACGAACAGCCAGGGTTGGGGCGTTTGGGCGGACGCGTGGAAAATTCCCGAGAGGGAAGCGAGCACGGCTACAAAACAAAACGCAATAACACGACGGTGGCATCCGCCGCTGGGGGGGCGTGACATCATTCTAAACTTCCTTGCGCCGAACGCGGGGTTCAGCTTTTTTACGAGATAAGAGGGAAACCTGGAGGGGAGACTAGCTTGGAGTGAGTGGAGCGTCAACTAAAAGTGTATAAAAAGAATAGTAAATAACAGAGCGGCTATGTTTCAAATTGGAATGGCTTGCGTCGGGCGCTAAAGGTGGCGCTGTTCCAAAATGGAACGGGACCGCCCCGTCTCTCTTTCATCTGTGCTTAACCCTTTGGATTTGCCTGTGGTTACGAAACGACGCCGAACACATTCGTATTCAAGAAGTCATTGTGGAACTTTCCCGCGGGGTCGAACCTCCTGCTCAACGCCATAAACTCCGGCAGCTTTTCGTACAGGGAGTCCAAATGCGCCGGCGCCATCGTGAAGAGCTTTCCCCAGTGGGGGCGCGCATGGAACGGAGCCAGCTCTTTCTCAATCACCGGCAGCAATTTGCTTACGGCAGGCCAGTCTGGTTTCAGTGTGAAATGAATCGTCACGGAGTCCTGCTTGTAGCAGGGGCTCATCCAGAAATTGTCCGCGGCAATCGTCCGGATTTCCGTGATCAGAAGATGCGGACCAACCTGGTCGCGCAGCTTTTCAACGGCAAGGATCGCATCAACCGCGTTCTTGCGCGCCACAAAATATTCCGCCTGCAGTTCCTTTCCGGCGCTGGGCGTGAAACCCATTCGGAAATGCGGCAGCCGGTCGTACCATGGGCCGGGCACGCCCATCTGCTCGGTGCAATTTTCGGCGGAGAGTTCCGCGATCGGATGCAGATTCTTCGTGGCGCGTTTCGCTCCGTAAAATTCCGGCGGGGCATCGAACGATTTTCCGTTCTCCATGCGGTGTTTCAGCCACACTTCATTGATACGCTTCTTCTGCCAGTCGGTGAACAGGCTCACGCTGTAAGCCGCAGACTCGATCGCGTCAAAATGTTTCGTCAATTCGTCCAGCGGCAGATTTTCGTAAACGTACTGCTGCATCTGGTAGCTGGGCTGCAGGTCCAGCGTCACCTTGGTCACCGCCCCCAGCGCGCCGAGGCCGACCACCGCTCCTTGAAAAGTCTCGCCGTCTTTCTCGCGCGAAAGCTTCACCACTTCGCCCGCCGCGTTCACGATCTCCAGCCCCGAAACCGCCGTGGACAGGTTGCCGTTCTTCACGCCAGAGCCGTGTGTAGCCGTCGAGCATGCGCCCGCCACGGAAATGTGCGGCAATGACGCCAAATTGTGCAGCGCCCAGCCTTTGCTCTCCAGAATCGGGCACAACTTCCCGTAACTCATTCCGGACTCGATCGTGACCGTTCGTGCTTCCGCGTTCAGTTCCACCACCTTGTCCATCGCTTTCATCGAAAGAAATTGATCGCGGCTGTCGGCAATGTGATTGAAGCAGTGGCGCGTGCCCAACACCTTCAGCTTGCTTTGCTTGCGTACAAATTCCTGCACCTCTTCCACCGAACCGGCTGGATACACGCGGTCGGTGCCGTATTCCACGTTGCCCGCCCAATTGTGGAGTTTCTCCGGCGAAGCCCAGGCCGCCAGCCGGGATAGAAACGGGCTCGTCATCGCCGCCGAGCAAATCTTGAGAAATGTTCTTTTGTTCATGGCTCCACTCGAACAATCCGGCCGGGCATTTTTCTTTCGAATCACAGATGGGCCTGATTTTATACCCATTTGCCCGTGCAAGGCCGGTGCTGGCCTGATTCAGCTGCTTCAGGAGCCTTCTCGCTACGTAGCGCGCAGCCCAAGGAATCTCTTTTCAAAAAGAAAAGGTAAGGGTAATGTCTGTGAATGGATGTTAATGCGGGCCCGGTCAAATTTCGGATAGATTCGAACGCTTATGGCACCATTTAGACTCGACGTTGAAAAACTTCCGAGCAGCACGGAAGCGCTCACGATTTATACGGCCAATGGAAAACTTAGCATTGAGACCGTCAACGAATTCCTGCCGAAGCTTCGAGCGGAAGCCGCGCAACGCGTCATTCTCGATCTTAACGGGGTAAGCTTCCTGGACTCCGCAGGCGTTGGCGCGTTGGTCTCCCTATTCGTAAGCCGCCGGAATCAGGGCAAAGAGTTCGGCCTGGCCGCGTTGCCTCCGCAAGCGATTGCCGTTGTAACCGTAGCCGGCCTGCAAAACCTGCTCCCCATCTATAAAAATGTAGAAGACGCCAGCGCCAAAAAAGCCTGACCAGGTAGAGCCGGCATCTTGCCTGCGGTGAGACCTCGCCTTGTGCTTGCCGGCAGGATGCCGGCGCTACCGATAGGTTTTTGTGCGAACTACCGCGGCGTCCAATTCGGATGGCTTGTGAACAACCCGTCCACAAACCCAATCTGGTAGGAAACAAACAAGCCAAAGCACAGGCTGAGCAATCCCGACGCCGTCACCAACCCGCGATTCACCCACGCAAAGCGCGTTCCGGCATAAGAAAACGGCAGCGCCAGCGCCACGGTAATCAGCATCATCCCGGCAATCGTCCCCAGTCCAAAAATCAGCAAATAAAAGACGCCCCAGCGCTGGTCATGAATCGTGGTCAGCACCAGCAACGCCACCGCCGCGGAACCCGCGAGGCCGTGTACGATGCCGATCAGCAGCGGCCGCAGCGAGTGAAAAATTCCCAGCTTTGCAAACGGGCCACGGAGCCACCCCGGAGCCGCCAGAGCTTCTCCGTGATGTTCCGCCTTTGGCTGGTGCGAATGCCAGTGATAGTGCAAGCCCGTTCCGTGCCCGTGAATGTGCACGTGTTCGCCGGTCACCGGTGGATGTGCGGGAGAAAATCTTTCGCTCAACCACCGGGTCACTCCGGTGAGATTCAAAATTCCCAGCAGGATCAGCATCAGCCCTACCGCGAATTCCATCGTCAGGCCAACGCGCACAGGAATGGCCACGTCGAAAAGAATAATCGCCGCGCCGACCAGCAGAATCGTCAGCGTGTGCCCCAGTCCCCAGAGCGCGCCGATCCATCCAGCTCGGGCAAGCGAAGGCTCGCGGCTGATAATCGTCGAAACCGCGATTACATGGTCCGGGTCCGTGGCATGGCGCATCCCCAGAAAAAAGCCAATCGCCAGTATGGTCAATCCGCTGAGCATAATTAAGGCCGGCTTCGCGCCGGGGTTCAAAGTAAAAGGATACTGGAGGTTGCGCGAACGTGCGAATGATTCGTATCACACCGCAGGATACGATTAGGTTTTCTTAAGCAGCCGCAGGAACTCCGTTGCCGTATGCGGCAACCGCGCGCCCCGCCGCGTAACGATATAGAGATGCCGCGGGATGCTCAACTGCTTGACATGCACTTCCTTCAGCCAGCCATGCTCCAGTTCCCACGTCACGCACATGCGCGGCACAATCGCCACGCCCATTCCCATCTGCACAAATCGTTTGATGCTTTCAATCGTGGGCATTTCCATGGACATATCCAGCGCCGTGCGGTTTCGCGCAAACAGTTCGATCACTTTCCGGCGGAACGGCGACTCCACAATGTGCGCGATGAACGGCTCTTTCCCCAATTCCTCCACGTCCACTTCCTTGCGCTTTGCCAGCGGATGCTTTGGCGGCACCACCAGCGTGAGTTCGTCCTTCAGGATTTCCGTGGCTTGCAATTGCGCGTCGCGCGGCACAAAGGAAACCGCCCCCAGGTCCAGCCGGTAATTCACCACTTCATGCGGAATGTCCCGGGAAAACATGCGGTGCACGCGAACCTGCACGCCCGGATGCGCTTCGCGAAAAGTCGCCAGCGCCGGCAGCAATGCGTGGATCGAACTCTCATTCACCCCCAGCGAAAGCTCCCCACGCTTCAGCCCTTCCAGCTCCGCCAGCCCCTTTTTCACTTCGTCGCGCAGATTCAGCAGCCGCTCGGCGTACTCCCGCAGCAGCGTGCCCGCATCCGTCAGCCGCACAGGACGCGCTCCGCGCACAAACAACGGCTGCTCCAGCGAATCTTCCAGCTTGCGGATGGTCAGGCTGACTGCCGGCTGCGTCCGGTAGAGGCGTTCCGCCGCTCGGGAGAAGCTGCCTTCCTTCGCAACCGTCAAAAAGACCTGTAATTCGCCAAGATCCATGCGAAAACCTCATATCGGAGGGTGGGTCCGACAAACCCTCAAAAAATGGTGGATTTCAGAGCGCCGGCTAGCCCGCGGGGCATCCGGGCGGCGGGCGCCCTAAATCCTAGTATAAGATAGAATTATCAATTACAGAACGAAGATAAATTGGACTAGAACCCCCCGCCGTGCGTTACTGCTAGCTCAGGTCTGGGAGTAGCTATGAGCCACGTACAAATCTTTGATACTACCCTGCGAGACGGTGAGCAATCGCCGGGCTTTTCCATGAATACCGAGGAAAAGATCCGCATGGCCCGGCAGCTTGCGGCCCTGGGCGTGGACATCATCGAAGCCGGTTTTCCGATCGCCTCTCGCGGCGACCTGGAAGCCGTGCAAGCCGTTGCGAAAGAAGTCCGCGATGTGCCCATCGCCGCGCTCGCCCGCGCCCGTAGGGACGACGTTCTGGCCGCCGCGGAAGCGTTGAAACCCGCGAAGTCTCCGCGCATGCACGTGTTTCTCGCCACGTCCGATCTGCACTTGCAAGCTAAGCTGCGCCTTACCCGCGAGCAGGCGCTGGAAGCCATCGGCTCCATGATCAAGCTGGGGCGCAACTACGTTGAAGAGGTTGAATTTTCCGCTGAAGACGCCGGCCGTACGGATATTGAATTTCTCTGCAAGGCTTGCCAGGTTGCCGTCGAAAGCGGCGCAACCATTCTCAACCTGCCGGACACCGTCGGTTACGCTGTGCCCGAAGAGTACGGCGCCATGTTCCTGAAAGTTCGCGAGTATTTGGGCGATCCCAAGCACATCACGCTGAGCGCCCATTGCCACGATGACCTTGGCCTCGCCGTCGCGAACTCCCTGGCCGCGGTGCGCGCAGGTGTGCGCCAGATTGAGTGCACCGTCAACGGCATCGGCGAACGCGCCGGAAACGCCGCGCTCGAAGAAATCGCCGTCGCCCTCGCCGTCCGTAAAGACAGCTTTGGCGTGGCCACGAAACTCAATTTGAAGGAACTTTACAAATCCAGCCGACTGCTGAGCGAAATCACCGGAGCGGTGATCGCTCCCAATAAGGCCGTCGTCGGCGCCAATGCCTTCGCCCATGAAGCCGGGATCCACCAGGACGGCATCATCAAGAATCCGCTCACTTACGAAATTATTTCTCCGGAAGCGGTCGGTGTGCCGTCGCGCTCGCTGGTTCTCGGCAAGCATTCGGGACGCAATGCGCTGCGGCAGTCGCTCAAGGAACTCGGCTACGACGCCTCCGACGCCGAACTTGCGGAGTGCTACCGCCGCGTCACTTCGCTCGCGGATGAGTCCAAGAATGTTCGCGCGCGAGACCTGATGGCCATCGCGCACGAAGTGATCCGCCGCAAAGCCATTGCCGTTGCGAACGAAACGTCTTCGGCCACGTGATTCCTCTAGCTCACCCCTTTGGGGGTGAGGGTTTCCAGGGCGCGGGCAAGAATCGCGCCAGGGCAAGGGGAAACCTCAGGCCTAAAGACCTGAGCTACAATTCGAAGGATTTATCTCGGGGTGCCCAGGTCATGAAGTTGAAAAAGACGATCGTCCTTCTTCCCGGTGACGGCATCGGTCCGGAAGTTACGCGTTCCGCCGCCAACGTTCTGCAGGAATGCGCGCGGGAATTTCAGCACCAGTTCACGTTTGTGGAAATGCCCGTCGGCGGCGCCGCTATCGACAAGACCGGCACGCCGCTCCCGAACGAGACTCTCGATGCTTGCAAAAAAGCCGACGCCATTTTCCTCGGCGCGGTCGGCGGACCCAAGTGGGATTCGCTTCCCGTCGGCAAGCGTCCGGAAAACGGCTTGCTCGATCTGCGCAAAGGACTCGGCCTTTACGTCAATCTGCGTCCCGTGAAGGTCATCGAACCTCTGCGCGGTATCTCTCCGTTGAAGCAGGACCGCCTCGGCGATCTGGACCTTGAAATCGTTCGCGAGCTTGCCGGCGGCATGTATTTCGGCGAACGCGGCACCGTGAAGGAAAATGGAGTCGAGCGCGCTTTCGACACCGAATCTTATTCCACGCCTGAAATCGAGCGCATCGCCGCCTTTGCGTTCGCGCGCGCCGAGGCCCGTTCGCGGCGCCTCTGCTCCGTGGACAAGGCCAACGTCCTTTCGAGCTCGCAACTTTGGCGCCGCACGGTCTCCGCGATGGGCACCGTCTATCCCAACGTGAAGCTCGAGCACATGTACGTGGACAACGCGGCCATGCAGCTTACGCTGAAGCCCACGCAATTCGACGTGATGCTGAGCACCAACATGTTCGGCGATATTTTGAGCGATGAGGCCGCCGCGCTTGTCGGCTCCATCGGCTTGATTCCTTCCGCCAGCTTTGGCACCAGCGCGCCGCTCTTTGAGCCGATTCACGGCTCCGCGCCCGCGCTCGCCGGGAAAGATATGGCCAATCCCATCGGCTCGATTTTAAGTGCAACGATGATGCTGCGCGACACCTTTGGCCTAAGCCTCGAGGCCGACTGGGCCGAGCAATCGCTCGTTCGCGTGCTCAACACCGGTGTCCGCACCGCTGACATTGCCGAGCCCGGCAAGAAAACCGTCGCCTGCTCTGTCTTCAACGACATGTTGCACGACGAAATGCAGCGTACCTTCGAACACGCCGAAAAATACGGCTGGGGCGTCTGAAAAAGTAGCTAGGCTTTAGGCGGGCTTCCCCGCATCACCAGCGCACAATTGCACTTGCACTTTTTGCCAGGGTCGGATAAATGAAAGTCATGCGAATCCGCCAAATTGTTGGATTGTTGGTGCTTTTGTCTGCTTTTCCGGCAACTATTCGTTCACAAGAACAAAATGTATCGGCTACTGCCACTGCCAGCACTAGCACTTATGCGAACACAACAGAGGGATTGAAACACCTTCTCCTGGATATGCGGACGGCAGCAAAGGAAGGCAATGAATACAAGCTCACGGCGTTTGTAAAGGGCATGGAGATTCCGAATTGTGGTGCGTGGCTTCACAGAATGTATGATTCCGACAAAGCAGACAGCTGGATGGGTTTGTGTGAGGTGAAGTTCCGCGACCCGAGAGAACGAGAGATGATGGAGTTATTCGGGCGTATTGCGAAACAGAATGGAAAGATCACCACGAGAAAAGTAAATGACAATCCGCAACCAGGGAAAGGGATGGAGTGGGGTTGGCTGCAGGCCATCAAGCTGCCTCTTGATATTTATTGGGCAAGTTGGCTACCGACCAGTGAGCCTAAAGAGTCTGAAGCCGATCCAATTGGCTATTTCATGTTTATTGAAGGCGCCTTTCGTTGGGAAAATTCAATCCAATCTTTCAAACCATCACAGACTAAAATCACTCACGCAAAGATCGTTCAGCCAAAGCTAGTTAAGAAAGTTGACCCCATTTATCCATCCGAGGCCGCTGCTCGGAACATCGTGGGAACTGTCCGGGTCTATTACGTGATCGGCGGCGATGGCCTCGTCTACAATGCTCATGCCATTTCAGGAGACGGTCTTTCCGAGGACCCGTCATTGAGAAGAGCCGCGGAAGAGGCCGTTCTGCAATGGCGTTATGAGCCAGGCACATTTGACGGCAAGCCTATGCAATCGACGGTGACAGTTGACATCCGGTTTTCTCCCAACCATTAGGAAAACAACTGCCAACTCCCGATAAATTGTGCGGAAACTGGCCCGCTTCCCAATAATCCCCATCTTGCCAGTGCTGCCAATCCACTTCACAATCTATCCTCACCCATGCGCTGGCTCCGACTCCTCGGCATCCTCTTTCTTTTCGCAATCGTTTTTCTTTTCGGCGCGTTCTATAGCTACCGCGCCGTCGCTCGCAAACATGCACGTGAACTCGAAACGCGGCTGGCCGCGCTTCCTGATCCCGCCGCTAACACTCCTTACCCGAAATTCTTTTTTCAACGCGGCGTGAATTTCACCGCCGAATTTCCCGCTTTCTATGGCAACGATGCCGCCGTTGAAATGCTGAAAAAACTCCCGGCCCACAGTATCAATGCCATCGCGCTCGTGCCGTATGGTTTTGCGTCAACGAAGGAGCCGAAAGTCCGCGGCTGGAATACACGCTGGGAAGGCGACGCCGGCATCACACAGCTCGCCCGCGTTGCGCATTCGCTCGGCATGAAAGTGCTCCTGAAGCCGCAGCTCTGGATGCGCGGCGGCAATCCCGCGGACATTAATTTTCCCGGCGCCACCCAAAACTCCGAGTGGTTCGCGCAATACCAGCCCTTCCTGGAGCACTATGCGCAACTCGCTTCCGCGATCCATGCAGACGTCTTCTGCATCGGCGTCGAACTCGAAAAAATGTCCGGGAACGAATCCGCCTGGCGCAAACTCATCGCCCGGGCGCGCGAAATTTATCCCGGGCCGCTGACCTACGCTGCTAACTTCGGTGCTGAATTCGAATCCATAAAATTCTGGGACGCGCTCGACTACATCGGCATCGACGAATACTATCCGCTGCCCGATGACCTCTCGACCGCCGGCGTCGTCGAAAAAATCTCCGCCGTGCAGTCCCGCTTTCAAAAGCCGGTTCTCTTCACCGAAGCCGGTTTCCCCAGCGTTACCGAAGGGAATCGCGCTCCCTGGGACGAGCCTTCCCGCCCAGTCGATCTCGAAATCCAGGCCAAAAGCTACGACGCGCTGCTCTCCGCTTTCTACGAAAAGCCCTGGTTCGCCGGCGTCTACTGGTGGAAAGTCGGCACCAACGGTTACGGCGGTCCCGCCGACGCCTCGCACACGCCCTGGAACAAACCCGCGATGCAGTCCATTGACCGCTGGTATCGCAGCGGCAAGCGCTGAAGGCAGGGTAGCGGGGTAGCGCCGCCATTCTGGCGGCCAGTGTTTGCCGGCAAGATGCCGGCGCTACCTGGTCGTTCCAGTTGTCGCCGGGAATTGAAGCTATGGCCAACTCGGTTGCTAGAACCGGTTGGGGATGATAATTTTAATGATTCGCAGTTCCCGGACGCTAGGGTTGGGGGTCTGAAACCGTAAGGTCAGCCGGGGTAAACAAGGTTTTTATAACAGCACGTCCCGAGGGGAACCTGTCGGCATTTATGAGGATCGCCCTTCCCCCAGTTTGGCCGGAATTCATTGTTCATCTGAAAAATGCAGGCGCCTTCTTCCAATCAGAGTCGCGGTGAATCCGGGCGTGTGCCTGGGGTAACGTATTGGCGCGTGGAAGGATCGCTGTTCGAGATCAGCGCGTTGCGCAGCGTCGGCTTTTTCAATTGGAACAGCCAGAGTTTTCTCGAACGCTGGGTGCGCCGGTCCGGAACGCTCGCGATGGGCCTCCTCCGTCCCCCGGCATATCTCGCCAGCCGGACCTTTGCCACCCGCTTGCTTCACAGCGTCCTCAGCGGCATCACCCGAGATCGTCTCGATCTCCTTGGCGAAGAATACTTCCAGTACGAACTGAAACCCAAAATGCGCCGTGAAGCTGTGGACAAACTGGTTGAAGCGGTCCGTAACGGCGACCGCGTCATCTTCGTCAGCCAGCTTCTCGAGCACATCCTCCGTCCGATGACCGAATATTTCGGCGCCGAAGGTTTTATTGCCAATCGCCTGGAATTTCGCGACGGCGAAACCACCGGGCGTCTTCGCGAACCAGTGATTCGCCCGCGCGGTCCCTTCGCATGGCTGGCTAGTGGCTCCGTCGACGGCCGCATCCCCAGGGAAAAACTTCTTTCACAGCTCGGATGGAAAGAGAATCCGCAACTCCTCGATACTGCCGTGCAACCTGCCCTCCGCTCACAGCTCCCCGCGCGAAGCTCCGTCGAGCGCCTCAGCAACACGCCGCAAGTCCCTCACCTCTCCGTCCGCGATTCACTTTCCGGCAAGCACCTCCTGCTTATCGGCGTCACCGGCTTCATCGGCAAGGTCTGGCTGGTGGACCTGCTCGAAAAAATTCCCAACATCGCAAAGATCACCCTGCTGATCCGCCGCAATCGCACGACTTCCGCGCAACGCCGCTTCGAAAAAATCGTCGAGGAATCTCCCACGCTCGATCGCCTGCAGGAAATTCACGGAGCGAATCTCGCCGCGTTCCTCCGCGAAAAAGTGGAAGTCGTCGAAGGCGACGTCAGCCAGCCCGGCCTGGGCCTCGAGGCCGCAACGCAATCGCGTCTGCAGCGTTCTCTCGACGTGATCGCCAACAGCGCCGGCCTGACGGATTTCAATCCTGACCTGCGCGACGCGCTCGCCTCCAACGTCGATTCCACTCGCTACCTCCTCGATTTCCTGCGCAAGTGCGACCACGCCGGACTGATGCATCTCTCCACCTGCTACGTCGTCGGCATGCGCGACGGCCGCGTCAACGAAGAACTCCGCGCCAACTACAATCCCGGCGGCCATCCCGATTTCGATGCCGAAAAGGAAATCGCTTCGCTCCGTGAAATGGTTCAGCGCATCGAGGAGCGGGCGGAAAGTCCGGAACTCGCGAAAGCCCTTCGCCGCCAGGCCCTTGGCCGTGCAGGCGATCCTTCGAAAGTCGCTCCAGGTGAACTTGACGCGGTTACCAAACGCAATCGCGCCCGTTGGGTCCGCAATCGCCTTGTCCGCGCCGGCATGAAGCGCGCACAGCATCTGGGCTGGCCCAATACGTATACGTTCACGAAAAGTCTTGGCGAATCCATCCTCGCGCAACAGGGCCGCGACCTTTCCATTGCCATCGTTCGCCCCTCCATCGTCGAAAGTTCCGAGCGCACGCCCTTCACCGGATGGAACGAAGGTATCAACACCTCCGGCCCGCTTTCTTATCTTCTCGGCACCAATTTTCGCCAGCTTCCTTCGAACGAGCGCAAATGCCTCGACGTGATTCCCGTGGACATGGTCACGCGCGGAATGACGCTCATCGCCGCCGCGCTTGTGCAGCGCAACCACGCGCGCCTGTACCAGCTGGCCACCTCCGCGATCAATCCCGTCAACATGGCGCGCTCCATCGAGCTCACCGGGCTCGCCCACCGCAAGCACTACAAAACGCAACAGGGCATCGAACACTGGCTCAAGGTAAAGTTCGAAACCATTCCCGTTTCCAAGCAACGCTACGAGCGCCTCTCCATTCCGATGCAGAAGGCCGTCGTCTCCCGCATCAACAAAGTCGCCACGTCGCTTAACATGAGCAAGCCGCCGCTTGCGAAAACCGAACGCGACCTGGTTCGCGCCGAAAAACTCATTGAACTTTACGAGCCCTTCATCCTCCACAACGAACACGTCTTCGAATGCGAAAACGCCCGGCTCCTCTCCGCCGCGCTCTCGCCGGAAGAAAAAAAGATGTTCGACTTTTCGCCGGAAACCATTGACTGGTGGGACTACTGGATTAACATCCACATACCGGCTCTCCGCCGCTGGTGCTACCCCTTGATGGAAGGGAGACCGCTCGAGGCTCGCGAGCCGCGTGCGCTCAACTGGTCGGCGCCACCGGAGGAAGCTGCTTCGGCGGCGATTCGCTGAAGCGCCGTCATCCGTCTATGGCTATTTTCCTGACAGGTTCCACCGGATATCTCGGCAGCTACCTTGCGGCGGGTCTGTTTGCCGGCCACGCCGATCGCTTGAATCTCCTTGTCCGCGCGAAAACCGAGCAGGAAGCACGCGAGCGCCTCTGGCAATCGCTGCAGCTTCATTTCACATTTTCCGAATTTCTGGAACACCTGAACTCGCGCGTCCGCATTTTCCGCGGCGACCTTACCAGCGAGCGCTTCGGCCTAAGCGATGACGACTATCACTCACTAGTCGATTCCACCGATTCGATCCTTCACTGTGCCGCCTCTTTAAATCGCAAATCCGAAAAGCAGTGCCTCAACGTCAATCTTCGCGGCTCGCTCGAAGTGATACAGCTTGCCCGCCGCGCACAGAATCGCCACGGGCTGCGGCGGTATTCCCACGTTTCCACGGTCGCGGTTGCCGGCAAGCGCCAGAATGAAGTGGTTACCGAAGACGCTTCCGTCGACTGGAACCGCTCCGACTACGATCCTTACGCTCGCACCAAGAAATTCAGCGAGCACATGGTCCACCAGCTTCTCCCCGACGTCACTCGCACGATTTTCCGCCCCGCTATCGTGCTTGGCGATTCCCGCCGCGCAGAAACCACGCAGTTCGACATGGTGCAGGCCTTCGACACTCTTGCGCGCTTTCCCGTCCTGCCGCTGAGGCCCAACGATAAAATTGACATCGTTCCCGCAAACTACGTCGGCGCAGCCATCGTAAAAATTCATCAAATGGAAAAACCGAATTACGGCATTTATCATCTATCTTCCGGGACAGGCGCGCAGACCTACAAGGAACTCACGGATGCGCTGGCCGAAATTGGAGGGTGGTCCAAGCCCAGTTACCAGCCGTGGCTTGGCGGGCCGTTTTCTAAAACCGTAAACTGGCTAGCCTTCAAAGGCGGCCCGGTTGGCTATGGAGCTTCCTTGCTGAAAGTGTTCTGGCCGTATCTGGATTGGAATACCGTGTTCGATAATTCGCGCGTCGTGCAGGAAATGGGCGAAGCACCAGCCAAGTTTTCTTCGTATGCGTATCCGCTTTTGCAATTCAGCCGCGCCAACAAATTCAAATATCCCGCAAAACCCTGGCCCGCGGATGCCGCGCGGAGCGTGGTCGTAACCGCCAGCGGAGCCGGCGCATGACAGATTTTCTTCTCGTCGCCTGGGTCAGCGCCCTGATCGAGCTCCGGTGCTTCGCCTGGAAGTTCGGCATCGGCAAGCGCTGGACGCCCGGAGAAAAACTCAAGCTGCTCTTTGCCGGCTACAACGGCACGCGCAACACCGGCAGCGACGTCCGCGTGCAGGAAACGCTGCGCCAGATCCGCCACATCCTCGGCGCCGAAAACGTGAACTTCAGCGTGATGACCCAGAATTTCGACCGCACCCAGGGTTATTTCGAAGGCACACGCCAGGTGCATCTCCCGGACGTGTATCCTCCGTTCCTCTTTCGCGAAGTCCACGCCAATCACGGTGTTGTTACCTGCGAAGGCTCGATGTTCAAAAGCAAATTCGCCAACGCGCTGACCACCATGATGATCGGCTCGCTCGGCCTCGCCTCCGCGGAGAATAAACTTTCCGTCGCCTACGCAGGCGATGCGGGCCACATGGACGACCTGATCGAGTGGATGTGCGCGCGCTACACTCGCGAATCGCTGGTCATCACGCGCAGCCTGGAATCGCAGCAGCTTCTTTCCGGCCTCGGCGTCCCCAACGAACTCGGCGCCGACACCGCCTGGACCTTCGAACCTCGCCCGCCCGAATACGCCCGCAACACTTTGCGAAAAGCCGGCTGGGACGAAAAAACTCCTATCCTCGTTCTTTGCCCGATTCATCCCTTCGTCTGGCCGGTGCGCGCGTCCATTGCCAAATACATCGCACGCGCCACCACAGGCGCTTACAAAGACAGCCAATACCGCACCGTCTATTTCTTTGAATCTGGCGACGAAGTTGACCGCAAGTTCAATCACTACGTGGCAGGCTACGCGCAAGCCGCGAAAGCATTTCTGCAACGGCACAAAGTTTTCCCGATTCTTGTGGCCATGGAGCGCCTCGACGCCGTCGCCTGCCACGCCATCGAAAAGGAAATTCCCGGCACGCCGATTTTCACGTCCGACGATTACGACATGTTCGAGCTCGTCTCCATTCTTCGCGCGTGCACCTACATGGTCTCTTCGCGTTATCACGGCATCGTTACCTGCATGCCCGCGGGCGTCGTCTCCGCCGGCGTCACGATGGACGAACGTATTCGCAACCTGATGCGCGAGCGGGGCCACCAGCACCTGCTGCTCAACGTTGACGACCCCGACCTCGGCCCCAAGCTCCTCGACGTCATGGAAAAACTTGTTGTCGAAGCCGATTCGATCCGCGACTCCATCGGCCGCACCGTCGTTTCCAACCTCAAGGCAATGTCGCGTATGGCCATCTTTTTCGAAGATGAACTCCGCAAAACCTATCCCGAATTTCCCCTGCGCAAGGGCGTTCTGAGCTGGGAAGACAATTTGCCGCCATTCAGCGACAATCTGCGCAAGCTCGTGGAACAATACGATTCTTCGCGCACCGTTCTGGCGGCGGGGCGCTGAAGCCCATGCCGAATTTCCTCGAAAACACGTTCGCGCAATTGCAGCAAGCCTCCGGCCGCGTCGTTCTGCGCGAAATTCGCGGCACGGAGTTTGTCAGCGTTTCCGGTGCGGAGCTTCTCGATCAGGTGGCCCGCGCTCGCGCCTATTTGCGCGGGGCTGGTCTGCAGACCGGTGATCGTTGCGCCTTGCTCGGCCCCAACTCTATCCGCTGGGCCGCGATTGATCTCGCTCTGATGGCCGAGAACGTCGTCGTCGTCCCTCTCTATTCGCGCCAAGCGCCCGCCGAACTCGCCGCCATGATGAAGGACTGCACGCCGCGCCTGCTGATTGCGAGTGACGCCGCTGCGGGCGAGAGTGTCTCGCAAGCCTGGCCCGAAGCCCCGCCCCGCGCCACGTTCGACGAAGTTCTCCAATCCGCTCCGGCGCAAAAGGGAATTGCCGGTCCGCCGAATCCGCGCCAGAGCGAAGACTTCGTCACCATCATTTACACCTCAGGAACTTCCGGCGAACCCAAGGGCGTCTGCCTGAACACAAAAAATCTCGATCACATGCTTTCCTGCACCACCGGCTGGATCGACCGCCTCGACAAAAACACCCGCGAGCCGCTGCGCGTTTTCCAATACCTGCCCTTCAATTTCGCCGCTTCGTGGATCGTCATGATGTCCTGCGTCACGCGCGAAACGGCTCTTACCCTCTCCACCGACCTGAACAAGCTTGCCGACGAAATCCGCCTCTCGGCTCCCAACTATTTTTTCAACGTGCCCACGCTGCTGGAGCGCGTAAAGCGCGGCGTCGAAGAAGCCCTCTCGAAACGCGGTTCGTTCATCCAATCCATTTACAAAAAAGGCCGCGCCGCGTGGCGAGAGCAAAACGAGGGCCAATCCGGCGGCGGCCTTTGGCTCTTCGCGGCGCAAAAACTCATCTTCGGCAAAATCCGTGAACGCTTCGGTCCCAATCTGCGCGGCCTGGTCTGCGGCTCCGCGCCGCTCGCGCCTGAAACACAGGATTTCTTCGCGATGCTCGGTATCCCCATCTGGCAGGTTTATGGCCTCACGGAAACGTGTGGCATTTGCACCATGGACGACCCGCGCATTCCCTCCGAACCCGGCCGCGTCGGCCAGTCCGTTCCCGGCATTGAAATGAAAACCGGCGAGAATGAAGAAATCCTGGTTAGCGGCCCGAATATTTTCCCCGGCTACTGGAATCGTCCCGAAGAAACCGCTCGCGTCCTCGAAAATGGCTGGTTCCACACGGGCGATCAGGGCGAAGTGAACTCCCGCGGCAACTGGCGCATCAGCGGCCGCATCAAGAACCTGATCATTCTCAACTCCGGCCACAACATCGCCCCTGAACCCATCGAAGAAAAAATCGCCCAGCATCTTTCCGGCGCCCAGCAGGTGGTCATTGTCGGCAACGGCCGCGGATATCTTTGCGCACTGGTCACCGGATCGGTTGCGGCGGACTCCGTTCAGTCCGCGCTGGACGCGGTCAATTCGGAATTGCCGCATTACCGGCAGGTCCGCAATTTCGCAATTCTCCAGGAAGTCTTCTCTCCTGAAAACTCTCTTCTAACAGCGAATGGCAAACTGAAGCGCGATGCCATCAACAAGCGTTTCCAGGATGAGATCGAGCAGATGTATCGCAAACACGCTGTTGCCGCCGGAACCAACGCATGAAGAAAAAGCGCCGCAGTCTTCTACTAATGAAGGAATTCCGAGGCAAAGGACTCCGCTGGGAGTGGCGCGACGGGGTCGTCGAACTCACCCTCGACCACGAACCCCTCAACGAAATCGGCACCCTGCTTCTCGGTGAGCTGGAGCAATTCGTCGCCGCTATCGACGGCCTCGCCCCCATCACCAGCGCCTGCATCATCACCAGCGCGCGCCCCGGCGGCTTCAGCGTCGGCGGCGATTTGAAAGAGCTTTACAACAACGCGCTGAATCTTCCGCCAAAGAAACGCGTCGCCGGCCTGCGAAAATTCATCGAACGCATCCACAAAGTCGCAAACGCCATAGACGCCGCGCCGTTTATCACTCTCGCCGCCGTTCACGGTCTCTGCATGGGAGGCGGCCTGGAACTCGCTCTCCTCTGCGATCTGATCGTTGCCGACAAAATGGCGCGCTTTGGCTTTCCCGAACTTCGCCTGGGTTTCATCCCCGGCTTCGGCGGCATTCCCCGTCTCCGCCGCGACGTTGGCAACAGCTTCATCCGCGATCTGCTTTTCACGGGCCGCACAGTGAAAGCCGAAGCCGGGCACCAAGCCGGCCTCATCTCGCATCTCGCCGGCGAAGGCTACGCGCTCGAAGTCGCGCGTTCCATGGCCCAGCAGATCACCAAGTTCGACCCCGAAGCCCGCATCGCCGCCAAAAAATTCATCAAGCCCATCCCTTACCAAGAGCTCCGCGAAGAGGTTGACCTCTTCTGCAAACTCTTCAACCGCCCCGCCGTTATGGAAAGCCTCCGCCGCTTCGTCGAATCCGACGACCCCATGAAGCACCTCCCGGTCGCTCCCAAACCATAATCTTTTTCTCCTGATCTCTGTGTTCTTTGTGTCTCCTCTGTGAGCTCCGTGTTGAAATCTTTCTTTGCCGACCTAGCCAAATGGCGGATGTCCCAAAATTCCCCCTCTGTCACTCTAACGATGGAGGTAGAAAACATGTCATCCGAATGGGCAACATTTTCGAAAGAGCTTGCCGAAACTACTGCCAAGGCCGGCGAACACGCCGTTGCGGTCCACACCGAATCCCGCGGCTCATCCAGCGGAGTCATCTGGCGCCCCGGCATCATCGTCACCGCCGAGCACGCCCTGCAGCGCGACGAAGATATCCAGGTGACGCTGCCCGATGGCAAGGTAGCCGCCGCGAAACTCGTCGGCCGAGACTCGTCCAGCGACGTCGCGGTATTGAAGTGCGAACAAGCGAGCGCCGCCGTTCCGTCCTTCAGCGATACCGCGGCACTTCACCCCGGCAATGTTACGCTCGTCGTCGGACGCACCCGTGCCAGCGGCCCCATCGCCGCGCTGGCCTTCGTCAGCATGGTTGCGAACGAGCGCCGCCTCTGGGGAGGCCTTTCCCTCTCGCCCTACGTTCGCCTGGATGTCGCCTTGCAACACACCGGAGTCGGCGGCGCTGTTGTCGACGCCGAAGGCCGCGTAGCCGGCATCGCTACGCCGAAATTCGCCCCGGCAGGAGCACTTGCCTTGCCCGTGGCGACGGTAAACAGCGTGGTGGATGCGCTCCTTGCGCAAGGCCGCATCCCCCGCGGATACCTCGGCGTCGGATTGCAACCGGTTCGCCTCCCCGAGAATCTCAGAGAGACCCTTCAACGCCGGGAAAAAACCGCCGCAATCGTATTAGAAGTCGAACCTGGCGGCCCCGCTCACAATGCCGGCGTGGTGATCGGAGACATTCTGCTTTCGCTCAACACCAAACCTGTCGCGCGGCTCGAGGATGTCCAGGCCCATCTGCACGGCGAGAACATCGGCAAATCCGTCGCCGCCCGCTTTCTGCGCGGCGGTGCGCCCCGCGACGTCAACATCGCCATCGCGGAACGTCCCAACGGGAGCGCCTGAGATGAGCATCCGAGGACTCGGTGAAATTGCCGAACGCGTGCGGCGTTCCACAGTTCTTGTTCAGCCCGGCGGCCGCGGCAGCGGCTCCGGCGTGGTTTGGTCGGACGACGGATTGATCATCACCAACGCCCACGTTGCGCGCGGGCCTCGCGCAAAAATTTCCCTTTGGGATGGCCGCGAATTTCAAGCCGAAGTCACCGCCAGGGATTCGCGCCGCGACCTTGCGGCCCTTCGCATTTCCGCGATCGATCTTCCCGCGGCAACCAGTCGTGACTCCTCCGAAGTTCGCGCCGGGGAGATTGCTCTTGCCGTCGGTAATCCTTTTGGTTTTCTGGGAGCGCTCACCACCGGAATTGTCCACGCGGTTGGACCTTTGCGGGATCTTGGCTCGCGGAATTGGGTTCAGTCGGATGTCCGCCTCGCGCCGGGAAATTCCGGCGGGCCGCTCACCGACGCGCAGGGCCGCGTGATCGGCATCAACTCCATGGTCGCGGGTCGACTCGCACTAGCCATTCCCAGCAACGATGTGCGACGTTTTCTGCAGGGCCAGACCGGCAAGAACTGGCTGGGTGTTACGCTTACGCCCGTTCGCCTTCCAAGCGCCAGCCGCCAGGAAATTGGCCTCCTCGTTCTCGGCATCGAGCCATCCGGCCCGGCCTCTTTAGCCTCACTTTTGCCCGGAGACATTTTACTTGGTTCGGAGAAGAAGACATTTCGTTCCCCCGACGATCTTGCAGACGCTCTCGAAGAGAACAGCGCCGGCTTGTTGCGCCTCGCTTTTCTGCGCGGAGACTACACCCGCGTGCGCAAGGTCAGCGTGCAACTCCGCGCCAGAAGCAGGCAGGGAGGAGCTGTCGCCGCGTGATCCGCGTGCTGATCGTCGCGGCTGCGGCCCGCGCCCGGCGAGCGGTCGAATCCCTACTTCATGCGCGGGGCTTTGAGGTTGTGGGCAGCTTCGCTGTGCTAGAAGATGCAGCCGACGTGTTCGCCGAAAAGGAACTCGACGCCATCCTCATCGACGCCGGCGACGCTTCACTGGAGAGCCTCTTCGAATTTTTGCAGGAAACTGGCGTGGCGCGCGAAACGCCGGTGATACTTCTGCTTCCCGGCGCTTCGCCCGACGTGGTCTCCCAGGCCTTGCGTCTCGGCGTGCGCGGGATTCTCCCGCCATCTCCCGGACCGGAGCAACTGGCCGCCGCGCTCGAAGCTGTTGTTCGCGAACTGGTCGTGCTCGACTCCGAAGCGGGCTCCCCGATTCGTCCCGCTGCCGGCCGCACAGCTCCCGCGGACGAATTAACCGAGCCCCTCACTCCCCGCGAAATGGAAGTGCTGCGCCTGCTCGCCTCCGGCCTTGGCAACAAGGAAATCGCGGGAAAGCTCAAAATCTCCGAACACACCGCCAAATTCCACGTAGCTTCCATCCTAGGCAAACTGGGCGCGGCCTCCCGCGCCGAAGCCGTTTCCATCGGCATGCGCAATGGCCTAATCCTCTTGTAGCGGCTGCATCCCGCCCGCTTCCTTTGTGCCTTCTGGGGCCCTCCGTGGTTTCTGTCTTGAAATCTTCTTCTGTCTTCCGGTTCTGTCCCGCTGTTTTCCTTCCCGCCCGGAGGATGATAAATTGAATGTGTATGCGCACCATCGAACAGACCATGCAAGAGATCCTTGAGCTCGCTACCATGCAATTCAAAGTCCCCGCGGGCTCCCTTGCGGCCGACGACGATTTCTACAAAAAACTCGGCATCGACAGCCTGCAAGCCCTCGAAATGCTCTCCCGCCTCGAAAATCATTTCCGCATCGAACTCCCCGACTATGAAGTTCAGGGCGTCAGCGACTTCAAAACACTCGCCCAGCGCATCCAAGCCCGCCTCTGATGCTCGATTTAAAAAAATATAATTCCGTCGGCGAAGCGCTCCGCGACGCTTTGGACACGTGGCCCACCGAAGTCTGCCTGATCGAATCCGACCGCGGCGAAGAAAAGCAACGCCTCACCTACCGCAATTTCAAGGACAAAGCCCTGCCGCTCGCCAAAGCTCTGCAGGACCTGGGCATCGGCCCCGGCGACCGCGTCGCCATCATTATGACCAATCAGTCCAAGTGGCTGATTTCCGCCTATGCGATTTTTTTC